>Ga0208015_1000019_pt1 | contig 168734 bp, 135 predicted proteins | sample 26BtaG_FD_184101 | JGI IMG/M metagenome (GOLD analysis project Ga0208015, IMG submission 184101) | Marine viral communities from Cariaco Basin, Caribbean Sea - 26B_WHOI_OMZ_CsCl (SPAdes) (version 2) | ecosystem: Environmental > Aquatic > Marine > Oceanic | place: Caribbean Sea: Cariaco Basin... | reverse complement strand
CGCCTGAGGCCATTTGTGCTTGCATGTCATCAAAGCTCAGACCTTTGGTCATACCAATAGCGAGTAGTACACAGATGGCAAGGATAAGAGACAAATGCGGCACCCAGCCAAAGCCAATCATGGTAACGCCCATGATGGCGATGACGATGGCTGAGATAATAAAGGCAAGCTTGGCGCTGATCTGGGTGAGCGGTTTTGGTGGCATGACATATCCTTAAAATGCCAGCTCAGGCTGGCATTAGATTGGGTTTGAATTTGGGAGCGTTAGAGAACTGGTTCGCTAGTGAATAACCGAATGGGTTACGAGTTACTTATCAAGTAACGCATCGGTTTTAGCCGCCATGACGAAGTCATTACGATGCAACCCTTTGATACTATGTGACCACCACGTGACGGTCGCTTTGCCCCACTCTACCAATATGCCGGGATGATGCCCTTCTGCTTCAGCAATGTCTGCCAATTGATTGGCAAAATCCATCGCTGCGACGAAGTTTTTAAACTTATACTGACGTTGCAATTGCTGAATACTATCTACCTCAATCAATGACCAATCAGGAATTTGTGGCAATAGCTCGCGTGCCTCGGCCTCGTCGACTTTTGGTGCGCCAATACGGCAAGCTTCGCAACTGCTTTGTGATAATGCTGTCATGATAATGTCCTTTTATCGAGTTTATTGTTTTGTGATACTGATTTGTGGATATTGAGGTTTGTTGACGCCACTCCACTGCTATGCGCGTATGCAGTAGAGCGGCTGTTTATAAAATTTTAATGGGATTTTTCTGGATAGGTCGGCTCAAACAACCCAAGAGACATCGCCTGTTTCACCGTTCCCATAATGTCACTATCGACGATGTCAAATAGCGTGTCTAACTCATCAATAACATAGTAAATCGGCTGGATCTGATCGATACGATAAGGCGTGCGCAGTACATCTAACAAATCAAATGCTCGGTGTTCAGGTTGAGACTGAGGTTGATATTGCGGCTTATTTTGAGCGATTGGAAGCTCTTGCGGCGTCCGATCAAGTGCGTAGATCGTTTCAGAGGGTGAGCTTAATATACCGCCGCCGTAGATTCTACGGTCTTTAGGCTGACTACCGACCAATCCAAACTCAATGGTAAACCAATAGAGCCGTGCCAAAAACCATCTTTCCTCTTTCGTTGCACTCAGACCAAGCTTGCCATACGTCTCATTAAATGCGGCAAAGGCTGGATGTGTCAATAGCGGGCAGTGTCCAACGATTTCGTGAAAAATATCTGGTTCTTCGATATAGTCTATGTCCTCAAATCGACGAATAAACGTTGCCACAGGAAAGGATTTATCGGCTAATAGTTTAAAGAACTTACCAAAGCTGATTAATGCAGGCACCGCCGCGGTTTGCCAACCGGTGGTCGCTTGTAGCACCTCATCGATATCATGCAATTGCGGGATATATGTCGTCGGTAGATTTAGCTTCGTCAAACCCTCTAGATATGCTGAGCAAGCGCGATTGGGCGTTTGCTCAGCTTGACGCGTAAGCAACGCTTGCCACATTGCATTTTCATCATCACTATAATGAATATGACCGTTGGCATCAGGCTGATGTGAGATATAGGGCTGCTTTTTATCGGTCGCGTTATTATAAGCAGACGCATCACCGCCCTGCTGATTGGCCACCGAACTATTGGCACCGATGGCTGTATTAGGAGAATCTATCTGTGAGAGGCGTTCCATGCCTGTATTCCTTATATCGCAGTGAATATTTGCACTCATACTGATTAGTCAATGGCTAATATCAGTCACTCATGCAGGACAAGCCAAACTCCTTTTGCCTTGTCCGTTTATTGTGTAAATTTTTCTAGATGTAGCGTGGCCTACGGCGTTTCTGTTTCTGATTGATTGGTCTCTTGCTGACCGACCGTACCACGACGCACTTGGTCGCGCTCTATGGATTCAAACAAGGCTTTGAAATTACCTTCACCAAAACCGTCTGCATAATCGCCTTTACGCTGGATAAATTCAAAAAACACTGGGCTACCCAAGATGGTCTCAGAGAAAATCTGTAGTAGCAGACGCGGTGCGCCGCCCTCTGTCGTACCATCTAACAAGATACCGCGCGTTTGCAAGTCAGCAACGTTTTCACCATGGTTTGGTAAGCGCTCGCTCAGCATCTCGTAGTAGGCTGCATTTGGTGCAGTCATAAGCGGAATACCAGCGGCTTTTAGCATATCAATACTGGCAAACAGATCATCACTGGCGAGCGCAATGTGCTGAATCCCTTCGCCATTGAAGTGCATTAAGTACTCTTCGATCTGTCCACCGCCCTGCTTGGCTTCTTCGTTGAGCGGAATACGGATTTTGCCGTCAGGTGCTGTCATCGCTTTGCTGGTCAGACCTGTATACTCACCTTTGATATCAAAATAGCGAATCTCGCGGAAATTAAAGATACGCTCATAGAATTTTGCCCAGTACGCCATGCGTCCGCGATAGACATTGTGCGTGAGATGATCGATGACTTTAAAGCCGTACCCGACAGGGTTTCTATCCACATCTGCAAAAAACTCAAAATCGACATCATAGATAGATTCGCCGTCTTTATAACGGTCAATTAAGTAGATCAATGAGCCGCCGATACCTTTGATAGCAGGCAACCTAAGCTCCATTACCCCAGTTGGCACATCTACTGGCTGCGCACCCATTTCAACCGCACGCTCATATGCTTTTTTGGCATCTTTTACCCGAAAGCCCATACTGCAAGCACCAGCGCCATGCTCTTCAACGAAGTAACTGGCTTGGCTTTTTGGCTCGCGGTTTAGGATCAAGTTGATGTCACCTTGGCGATATAGCGCCACGTCTTTTGATCTGTGATTGGCGATATGTGCAAACCCAAGCTGTTTGAACAATGCGTCGACCGCATCAGGCTGAGGGGAAGCGAACTCAACGAAATCAAACCCGTTTAGTCCCATTGGGTTATCAAATAAATCTGCCATTGCAATCATCCTTAATGTCAATTGGTGGTAAAAATGCGATAAAACGATTGGTAATCAATCTTTATTGTTGACGTTGTATTTATATTAGATTAGCTTTATTTATAAGACTAATTGTTTTTTATGATTTATTTATCAGGTTTACTTATGAATATTAGCATTCGCCAATTGACCGCCTTTATCAAAGTCGCTGACAACGGCAGTTTTACTCGTGCCAGCGAACAGATGTATCTGACCCAATCTGCTGTTAGCGGACTCATCAAAGAGCTAGAGACTGGCCTAGGTATCGTGTTGTTTGATCGTACTACCCGCCAGCTGTCTTTGTCGGCAGTAGGACGACATCTGCTGCCACAAGCGCGGCGTATTTTGAATGAGATGCAGTTGTTCGAGAACGAAGCAAGCAGCTTGACCAGCTTGGCGCAAGGTCAGGTGCGCTTGGCGGTGTCGCAGTTTGCCGCATCCTCCCTGCCTGCCGTCATCGCGCAATTTGCCAAGGAATATCCAAACATTGGGGTATCGCTACTGGATTGCTCAGCAGAAAATTTACTCAAACATGTCCAAGACATCGAGGTCGACTTAGGGGTTGGGACTGAGCTTAGTTTTATAGAGACTGAAGATGATATCGGTGCTGATCTGTTATACAAGCTGCCATTTTGCGTGGTCATGCCAGACAACCATGCACTGGCGCAAAAAACCGAAATCACTTGGCAGGATTTATTAGATATTCCACTTATTACCTTGCAAGGCCCATTTCTTGAGCAGGTGACCGCCGAGCTGGATGATGCTATTGCCACTCACGTTCAGCAAGCTCGCTACAAGGTGAACTTTATGTCCACCGCGCTTGAGATGACCCGCCAAGGGTTTGGCATTACCTTATGCCTCCCCTATATGCCTGAGGTCATCGATTGGGTCAGCGCCAATGGCCTACAAATGCGTCCCCTCACGCAACCAGTCAAAATGCGGCACTTTTTTATTTATCAACGTGCTTCACGGGCGTTGTCTCCCGCGACGATTGCTTTTAAGCAGTTTTTGCAGACGTACTTTGCCACTCATTATAACGACTTGCATCAGCCTGAAACGCTATCGATTAAGTGATGCATCACGTCATAACCTCGTCTGCTAGATAGAGAGATAAGACATTTGGTGATTTATTTTATTAATTGCGCAAGATAACCCACTCTCATGTTGAGTTCATCAGCAATTTGCTCTATGATTTTCGGCTGCTTGGTTTATATTCTTATAAGGAAATGGCATGTTTGAACGTATCGATTATTACGCTGGCGATCCAATTTTGGGTCTGATGGAAAAATACTCAGCAGATAGCAATCCTAACAAGGTCAACTTGGGCATTGGTATTTATTATGATGAAGATGGCGTACTACCTGTACTCGACTGTGTAAAAACAGCTGAAGCGCGTATCGCTGATCCTATCGCGCCGCGCCCCTATCTACCTATGGCAGGTTTGCCAGGACACCGCAAAGGCTGTCAGGAATTATTGTTCGGTAAAGACGCGCAAATCTTACAAGATGGTCTGGTTGCGACCATCGCCACTATCGGTGGTTCTGGCGCGCTAAAAGTGGGCGCTGAGTTTATTCATGAATGGTTCCCGCAGTCTAAGTGCTATGTTAGCGACCCGACGTGGGGCAATCATATCGCTATCTTTGAAGGCTCTGACGTTGAAGTGGGTAAATACCCGTACTACGACAAAGCCAACAGCAGCATCAAATTTGATGAGATGATTGCGTTTTTTGAGACATTGAACAAAAATGATGTCATCTTGCTACATCCTTGTTGCCACAATCCAACGGGACTGGATTTGACTCAAGCGCAATGGGACACGGTACTCAACGTTATCAAAGCGCGTGAATTGATTCCATTCATGGATATCGCTTACCAAGGGTTTGGCGAAGACATGGACAGCGATGCTTACGCTATTCGTAAAGCCGTTGAGATGGGCTTGCCACTGTTTGTTAGCAACTCGTTCTCTAAAAACCTATCGCTATATGGCGAGCGCGTTGGCGGTCTGTCAGTCGTCTGTCTCACTGTAGACGAAGCTGAGCGCGTATTTGGTCAGCTAAATGCAATGGTACGCCGTATCTACTCAAGCCCGCCATCACATGGTGGTCATGTGGTTGATATCGTCATGAACGATGAAGCACTACATGAGCAGTGGGTTGGTGAAGTCTATGCCATGCGCGACCGTATCAAAGCCATGCGCCTAAAGCTAAAATCGGTACTAGAAGCAAAAATCCCTAACCGTAACTTTGACTACATCACGCGTCAAAACGGTATGTTTAGCTTTACTGGATTGACGCCTGAGCAGGTCGAGCGCCTACAAAGCGAGTATGGTATTTATATGGTGTCTAACTCACGTATGTGTGTCGCAGGTCTAAATACCAGCAACATCGACTATGTGGCTAATGCGATGGCAGACGTTCTAAAAGACTAAACTCATCAGAAGTACAGACTAAGAAATGAAAAAAGCTGGGCGATTGCTCGGCTTTTTTTATGCTTAAAGTTTGTGCTTAAGGTTTGTCTTATCAATCAGTAAGCAAAAGACACGGCATAAAAAACTTGCAATCAACATATCAATAAATTACATTATACGTAAGTCATTAACTATAACGTAATTAACTAATACTTTTAGCAAGGAGCAAATCATGTCAACGATTGACAATACTCTCACTTCTTTTATCGACATCAAAGCAGACTCTGACTTCTCCATCCACAATTTGCCTTATGGCATCTTTAGCGACACTAAAGATAGCGCTCGCCGTGCAGGGGTTGCCATCGGTGAGCATGTACTCGACTTGTCTGTATTAGAATCAGAAGGATTATTGAGTCTAAATGGCGGGCCTTATTTTGATCAGCCGACGCTAAATGCTTTTATTGATTCTGGTCGAGACAATTGGACGCACGCACGCACGACCATTCAGACGTTACTGTCTAGTGACAACAGCGACTTGCGTGACAATACCGATCTGCAAAAAAAGGCACTATTCAAGCAAGCAGACGTCACCATGCACCTGCCCGTTCAAGTGCCAGGCTTTACCGATTTTTATTCATCGAAAGAACACGCGACCAACGTCGGTACGATGTTCCGCGATCCAAACAATGCCCTGCTACCTAACTGGACGGAAATGCCAGTTGGTTATAACGGACGCGCTAGTACCGTTATCGTCAGTGGAAATGATGTCGTACGTCCCTCAGGTCAGCTAAAGCCCAACCCTGATGACCGTCCTATTTTCTCTGCCTGTAAGCGTTTGGATTTTGAATTAGAAACGGCATTTGTCGTTGGTAAAGGCAACCATATCGGTCAACCAATCGCTATAGATGAAGCGGCTGATCATATCTTCGGCATGGTACTGCTCAATGACTGGTCAGCTCGAGATATCCAAAAGTGGGAATATGTGCCACTAGGCCCATTCAATGCTAAGACGTTCGCCTCGCAAGTTTCTCCGTGGATAGTCACGATGGATGCATTGGCACCATTTAGCACCGCTTGCCCAACCCAAGAACCCAAGCCACTGGCTTATTTGAACGAAAAAGACAGTGATAACAGCTTTGACATCAATCTGTCAGTCGAGCTACTGCCTGAAAATGCAAAAACAGCGACAGTTATTTGCGAGACCAATTTTAAATACATGTACTGGTCAATGGCGCAGCAGCTGACGCATCACACTATTACTGGCTGTAAAGTAGAAGTCGGTGACATGATGGGCTCGGGCACAATCTCAGGGCCAACGCCTGATTCTTATGGCTCGATGCTAGAGATTGCTTGGAATGCCACCAAACCAGTAACACTTGAGGGCGGTGAGTCGCGCACCTTCATCGAAGATGGCGATACCGTCATTATGAAAGGCTATAGCGAAAAAAATGGCGTGCGTGTTGGGTTTGGTGAAGTACGAGGCAAAGTACTGCCCGCACTTAGTTTTGATTTTAACGAATAATAATGGCATAGAAAAAAGGCGTAGTAACAGTAGATTTAAGCCGTTAGAACCATCATGACATTTGGTCTATTAGTACTGGCATCGTTTCTCTTCTATTCACACTACGCCTTATCAAAAGGAAATTGATATGAGCTTTCAAATTGAAAAAATTCATCATGTGGCTTATCGCTGCAAGGATGCCAAAGAAACCGTCGAATGGTATAAGAAAAATCTCAATATGGATTTTATCTTGGCATTTGCAGAAGATCACGTACCTTCGACCAAAGCCTTTGACCCCTATATGCACGTCTTTTTGGACGCTGGTAATGGCAACGTATTGGCGTTTTTTGAAGTGCCCAACCAGCCTGAAATGGGCTTTGATCCCAATACTCCAAACTGGGTGCAGCACTTGGCGCTCAAAGTCAAAGATCGTGATGAGCTGATGGCGGCTAAAGAACAACTAGAACGTGCAGGTATTGATGTCATTGGCGTGACCAATCACGGTATCTTTCACTCGATATATTTCTTTGATCCTAATGGACATCGTCTCGAGTTGACCTATGACGACCCGACCTCAGAAGATAAGGTCTCGATGATTACAGATGCTATCAAGCAAGACATGCTAGATCAGTGGTCTCGCACCAAACGCGCGCCAGCACATACGCAGTTTTTGCATAGTGATGAGTTGGCTGAAGCACGTGACGTTGCGCCTGTCGGAGAGTAACTGCGTCGTCTTTCTACCTGCTACCTTTTTTACATTATCTATCAATCATTACTTTAAAATTAGATAAGTAGTAATCAGTTCAAAATAATGAAGAGATGGCATAGCTAGCGAACCATATTTAACCATCATGAAAGGACTCAATGATGAAAGTAAAATTCCCTTTAGGCATACTCTTCGCGGCCTCAGTTGCGATGACTGGCTGCTCTAACAATGATCAAAATGAACAAGCCTCAAGCGCGGATGTCAATACAAGCGACGTGACGACTCTGAGATTTTCACACTTTATGACGGCCAATGACAACATCAATACCGAAGCATTGGAGCCATGGGCAAAGAAAATCGAAGAAGACTCAAACGGTCGTTTAAAGATTGAGATTTACCCCTCTGCTACTCTCAGTAAGCCAGGTGCTACCTATGATGCGACCGCAAAAGGCATCGTCGATATCGGTATGCAAGCGCAAGGATATACAGCAGGACGGTTTCCTTTGACGCAGATTGTAGAACTGCCAGGTATCACCAATACCGCACAGCAGCAAAGCTGTATCCTTCATAAACTTTATGATGAGGGTGTCATTAAAAATGAGTACGAAGATACTCACCTGCTCGCGCTCATCGGAACAGGCCAAGGTGCGCTTCATACGGTTGATAAACCGATTCGCACGCCAGCGGATATGAAAGGCTTACGCATTCGCCAACCTTCTGCCGTTGCTAGCCACATTATTGAAGCGACTGGTGCCGCACCTGTTGGCATGCCTGCCAGTGATACCTATACCTCGCTTCAACGCGGTGTCATCGATGGGCTGAGCTTTACATGGCAACCCATTCAAGCCTTTCGTCTTGATGAGCTCATCAATACACATACCAACATTCCTTTTTACAACTCCACCTTTGTCATCAGTATGAACAAAGACAAATATGACAAGTTGCCCGATGACCTCAAAAAAGTCATTGATGACAATTCAGGGGCGCAGATGGCAGCACGTGTCTCTAAAGTATTTGACGTCAGTAATGCCAAAGCCATGGCTGCCGCTAAAGAAAAAGGCGATGTCATGATCGATATCCCTGACCCACTCAATGACCCCGACTGGAAAGGCCCATTGATGGAAGGCTCGCAGCACTATCTAGATGAAGTCAGTGCCACTGGTCTAGATTCGAATAATGTATACGAAAAGGCAAAAGCCGCAAGTAGCGCCTGCGTGGTTTAGAGAATAGACTGAATGAGACAACATGGGTAAATAAATCTCTCGACGCGATAACGCGATATAGTGAAACCATTATAAAAATGGTATAGCAAGATTAAACGCTATTGTTCGCAGCCTCTGGAGACGCAGTCACAGCAAGCAAAAAAAGCAGCGTTTAATCGAGCGCGTTTCCTATGCGGTATCACTTTTATTGAGGTTCTACTATAGCCAATCAGCTTGTAGTTAACATTTTGACTACGCTATTTGATAGCGCTGTGCGATTGCTAGTATTTGCTCAACCACGTTCTGTTGCTCGCTCATTGGTAGTTGCTCTGTGGTTCCGATGATAGTAATGGCATATTCTAGCGGTAAAGCCTCGCTAGCAGTTTTATCACTACTCGCGGATAGATTAGCAGCACTATTGGCAAGATGCGGCAATATTACAGGTATCGTAATGGCATTAATACCCATCAGCATATCGCCAGTGACGGTGGCATAGCCTTGAGTACGAATCTTGGTCTTTAATTGCGCAAAACTCTGCCACTTCTCTGCCATATCTGCTGCGGCATTACTCGACTGCCATTCAGCGGTGACCAATGGCTGAATGATCGCATCGGGTTGGTAGCTGGCAAATAATTGTCCTGTGGCTGATGTTGTCAAAGGCATACGCGAGCCGATACGAGTAATGATGCTAATCGGACTGTCTGGTTCAACGGACTGAATAATAATTGGGCCTTCACTAAACCACTTAGCAATTTGCACGCCGCAATTTAAGGTATCTTTAATCTCATTGGCCACCTGCGTGAGACGCGCCAAGAGATTGTTTTGACTGAGCTCAGTATGCCCTAATGCTGCCAACGCATTTACTCTATCGCCAAGCCCATAGCGACCATCATCAAGCTTGCGAGCGTAATTTTTGCGAATGAGGCTGACCAAGTAACGATGAGATTTTGCCGGATGCATTTGCATGGTTTCAGCGATATCCTTTAGCATCATAGGCTCATTGCGATCGATAAGCACATCTAGTATCGACAATCCAATCTCAAGTGACTGGATGCCATTCTGGTTTTTACTCGTGACGGATTTATCTAAAAAATTTTTATCTGCTGGCATGATGGCTCGTCTCTAGTGTACTTGATTATTTTTTCTTGATGCTAAATTGCTCAATGAACTGGCGGTGAAATACAGGGCAAATTAATAGCGACACGAATCAATAATACTTACCTTATCTCACATAAGCTTGATACAAATAACCTATCACAATAAGGACATAAATAATGATGACACTTTACGGCTATTTTCGCAGTGGTACTTCTCACCGTACCCGTATTGCTTTGAATTTAAAAGGCTTAGATTATGATGATATCGCGATCAATCTAGCACAAGATGAGCAGTTAGAGGACGCATTTAAAGCGATTAATCCGCAAGGGCTGGTGCCGGTCCTACAAGCGGACGATTTATTATTATACCAAAGTCCCGCTATCTTGGAGTGGTTAGAAGAGGCCTACCCTGAGCACGCTTTATTGCCTCAAGATGCCGCTGGTCGCATGCATGTGCGTGCGCTAAGTGCGATGATTGGCTGCGATATCCATCCGATTAATAATCGCCGTATTTTACAGTACTTACGTAATGAGTTGTCAGTAGATAAAGAAGCAGTCATTGCATGGTGCAATCGTTGGATTACTGAAGGGTTTGCAGCGTTAGAGACACGGTTGGCAGCAGATAAAAACCGGGGACCGTTCTGCTATGGTGACAGGCCCACTTTTGCAGACTGCTATTTAATCCCGCAGGTTTCTTCTGCACGGCGCTTCGAAGTGGACCTGACTCCTTATCCTAATATCGTCGCTATTGATACGCATTGTCGCATGCTAAAAGCCTTTGCAGATGCTGATCCCATGGTCCAGCCTGATGCGCCAAATTCTTGATAAATATCAATATATTTAGACCAATAAATTGATAGACACAATACAGCAAAAGAGTGTATATTTAAAAACGACTTAATAAGGATATTATTTCGTTAACTGGTAATTGCAAGTGAGATCGACTCTTAACCGCCCTATCACTCAAAGTTTCTTTACAAGGATCCGTATGAAACATGCTACCAAGGCTCTAATTAGCAGCAATGGCACTGTGCGTAAGCGCAAGCGCCGTTGCCTCAAGTCACCGTGAAGCTCCTTCTATCACCAAAACCCCAAAAGTCGATGCGTCTGACTTTTATATGTTCAATAGCTATGAGGCTAATCGGGGAGATTACGTCACGATTATTGCCAACTATTTGCCGCTACAAGATGCTTATGGTGGGCCCAACTACTTCGCCCTAGATCCAGATGCACTCTATGAGATTCATATTGACAACAACGGCGATGCGGTTGAAGACATCACGTTCCAATTTGATTTCACTCAAAACCTAAACAGTATCGGACTTGATACGGATAACGATCCATCTACTGAAAAAGTCGCCATACCGCTATCCAATGCAGGTGAGGCTTCAAACCCTAACAATGTACAAACCAGTGAAAGCTATAATGTCACGATGGTCAAAGGTGATCGACGTAGCGGCGCGCGCACCCCATTAGGCAACTTCCAAAAGCCATTCGATTATATCGGTACTAAGTCTTTTAAAGAGATAGATTACCCTACATACGCGCGCAGTTTTATTAAACCGTTAAATCTAGGTAGCTGTGGTCAAGGTCGAGTATTTGTTGGTCAGCGCGCTGAAGGTTTTGCTATTGATTTGGGCAGAGTATTTGACTTAGTGAATCTAAACCCGTTAGACACGCGTACTTCCGGAACCAACATACTAGCGAACAAAAATGTCACCTCGATTGCGATGGAGGTGCCAAAATCTTGTCTCGTCAATAGCACTAGTAAAGATCCTGTGATTGGTGCTTGGACCACGGCCAGTGTCCGTCAGGCAACCTTAGTGAACCCGTCTCCTGAATCTGGCATTGATACCACCGCCAAAAAAGGCGGTGCATGGACACAGGTTTCAAGACTGGGTATGCCACTGGTCAACGAAGTAGTGATTGGTCTCAAAGATAAAGACAAATTTAATGCGTCAGAGCCAAAAGATGATGTGGCTAATTTTGCCCCTTATGTCTTTTATCCTACCCTTCCAGTATTGATCCAAACCTTGTACCCGACCGCACCTGCGCCAACAAACTTGCCACGTCAAGATTTAGTAACCGCATTTTTAACAGGTGTGCCTACTGTCAACAAACCTGCGAATGAAAATCAAGTGCCTGCCGATATGCTGCGCTTGAACACTGATATTGCGGCCGTACCTGCTGCCATGCAAAATGACTTGGGTCTGATCAGTATCATCTCTGGCATCCAAACTGACGGTCGCCCGAACGCTGGTGCAGATACCGCAGGATTTCCAAACGGTCGACGCCCTGGCGATGACGTGACTGATATTGCATTGAGAGTATCGATGGGCGCCCTATGTCATGCTGGTCTACCAGCTGCTGTCACCTGCGTACCTGCGGATGCTAAAGCGGGCAAAGCACTACTCACTGATGGCGCCCTTAAACCTGCTACTGAATTTGACTTAGTCTTTCCTTATTTGAAAACGCCTAATCCAGGTGCTACTAGTCAATAAGCTGAAACTCAACCAAGGAGAAATACTATGCGCTATGTAATGTTAGCCGTATTGATCACTGGATCAGCTGCGCTTTCTGGTTGCTTCAATGATAACGATAGTTCGTCAAATATAGGTAAAAGCGATGTTGCAGTAGACCAAGAAAAAGCTGAACTTGCTGTCAAAAGAACGTCTGATGTGATTGACGCCAGCAACAATCTAGATACCGATGAGCCTCAGGATATTGATCGAATTGTACTTCCTGAAGCCAATTTGGCAGAGCCTGTTGCAATAAAAGACCCCAACGCTTCACTGTAATATGATATGAGACAGTTCCAGCACCTGATCAGTCCACTGATTGGGTGTTTCTTTATCTACTGATCTGAGGTGCGCTTTATGCATTGGATTAAAACGCTTGTCGAATTATTCTTTCTTTTACTCATCAGTAGCCAGCTTGTTCATGCGGCCCCTTTTATCCCCACAGACGATCAACAAGTTCTTGCGACTCTACCTGATAATTCCCCGCCACCGCGCTACCTGAGCGCTGCTGACTTTGTATCGGATACAGGGTCAAACAACCTTGATCAAACCAGTGAGCTATTAGAACGCGCCTATCTACAAGGCGATCCGCGAGCGTTAGGACAAGCACGCGCACAATTAGATCAGACCACAGATCAAAGTATAGATACCCTAATGCTACAAGCGCGAGCATTTCAATCGGATCATAAATTTGCCAAAGCAGAAGAGATGTTAAAGCAAATCTTGAGTCAAGAACCCACTCATCCAGATGCGTTATTGACCCTATCTTCTTTATTGCTCGTCCAAGGTCAATTTGGTGATGCCATGAGCTACTGCCAAAAACTTAACGACCCTGCCCTACGCGTTTATGAGTTGGCGTGTGCCGCTCAAATACAAAGCATGACGGGGGAACTTGATGTAGCAAAACAAACGCTTAGTGGGCTGGCCGCTATCGCTCCTGGTCTAGACGCATCGACAGCACGCTGGATCTATCTGATTCAAGCAGACGCTGCATTGCGTAGTCAAGATGCCACGCTTGCCAAGCAGGTATTTGACGTCATGGATGATCAGACCGTACCAGCACTTATGGCTCGAGCCGATTGGCTACTGAGTATCGGTGAGTACACACAAGTTCGCGACTTGCTACAAGAGCATACCGATAAAGACGCGCTGTTGCTACGGCTTATTACGGCTCAGATGAAATTGAATGATCCCAAAGCCAAGCAAAATTTAGCACTGATGAAAGAACGTATTGATGTCTGGCAAATACGTCAAGAAAACGCCCATATGCGAGAGCAAGCAACCTATGCTCTGCTTGCCAATCAGGTGGACTCAGCGCTTCGACTGGCTCAGGAGAATTGGGAACAGCAACGTGAAACAGCAGATATCGAGCTGTATGCCACCGCAGCACTAAGGGCAAACAGCCAAAAAGATATCGACTTGATACGCCAGTTTATAACCGACACACAGTTTCAATATCCGGCATTGGAACGTGATCTACGCTCGGGGAAACTCAGTGATTGTTTAAATTGCCAAGCTGTACGCAAGCAACACTCAGCCATCCAAACGCAAAACACATCTGTTAAAAGTGCGCCCGTTAGTACAAACGAGCACTCAAGTACACAAGCTACGAATAAGGATGACACTATATGAGCGCGCTTTGCAGACTTGTTTGGAGTCACACTTATCGTTACTTCACCTTACTAATGCTCATGCTCACCTGCACTCTTGGTCAAGCGCATGAGTCCAGTACCGCTTATTTGAACATTGCTATTGATGACGCTGATAGTGCCACAAACATTATGTACGATGCTACATACGAGTTATCACTGCGCGATTTGGCATTGCTTGTCGATATAGATCCAAACAAAGACAGTCAGGTCAGCTGGGCAGAAGTGAAATCACAGACGCCGCTTATAGAACAGCTCATAACTGCCAAAGTAAAGCTAGAAAACGCGGCACAAACGTGTCAAACAGCAAATTTCTCACCACTCGCAATCAATTCACGTGGGGGTTTCAACTATTTATATACAAATTTTGCAATAAGCTGTGAGCAGCCAATCGATAATCTTGATTATCAGATATTGGCAGGTATTGATGCCAATCATCGCCTAATATTGACGCAAGCAGATTCTGACGCACCCCTACAAGTCTTAACGGTCGGACAAAGCCCGTTAGGGTCAGAGGCTGATGCTGGCTGGATGGCGACAGCGACAAACTTCCTAAAAAGCGGGATACATCATCTGCTCATTGGCCTCGATCACTTGCTGTTCTTGTTTGTATTGCTCATTCCTGCGGTATACATTCGTAAGCAAAAGCAGTTAGTTGCCGTTGCTAATCCAAAAGCGGCGCTACTTGAAGTGTTTTGGATTGCGACATCATTTACACTCGCGCATTCCATCACATTGAGCTTAGCAGCGCTACAGATCGTCAGTATCCCTGCCCGCTTTATTGAATCTGTTATCGCATTGTCTATTGCGTTTGCTGCACTCAATAATTTGGTACCGATGCTGCGAGTACGAGCTGTCTATTTGGCTTTCTTTTTTGGTCTCATTCATGGCTTTGGCTTTGCCAATGTGTTGGTAGATTTGCCACTCGCCACAAGCGCACGTGTACTGGCATTATTGAGCTTCAATATTGGTATCGAATTGGGGCAGCTGGTATTTATCGCTGTGGTATTTCCCATAGCATTGTTACTGCGGCACACGCAATTTTATAAATGGGGCATATTTTATATAGGGTCTTTGATTGGTATTTTAGTGGCGCTATGGTGGTTTTTTGAGCGCGCCTTTTAGGTTTAATAGCGCGAAAGATTGAGTCTTGCTTTTTTGTTATCTTATGAACAGCTGGCATTAAGGTCTTTCATAAACCAGTGACATCGGTACAATGGCATCAACTACCTTATCGTGGTTTGATATAGGGTTTAGTTGCCCCGCTCTCACTTGGGTGGTGGCAACAGCGTCAATAACAGGACTGCCTGACGATTCAAGCACTTGCACCTCAGTGATATGACCCTCTGTATCAACGTGCAGCTCCAACATGACAATAAAGACATCGCCCAATTGACGATCAATATTACGCCATATCAGCGATGGGATACTGGTACTAGGTTCCTTCCCATTACTCCAGCTGCCATACTCTGCAACAAAGACTGAGTCTTCCTTAACCTTATCTTCTACCATATCTTGGTTGTTTTCTTGCTTTTCAGCTTGATTAGCAGCCATCACTAGCATATGGCTGAATGCCTCATAATCAGCTTGCCATTTTTCTTGTTCGGCGCGCTTTTGATTGGCTTGTTTGGCAGCTGAACGTTTTTGCGCAGCTTGATCGCGATTAAACTGCTGTCACGCTACGTATCATGTCAGACAGATCATCCTCTTCTTTATCTTTTGTGCTGCCTGTTTGATTAGAGGCGCTCACTACTTTTCTAGATTCTGTTATGGTCAGTTTTTGTACCGATGACAGATTGGTAGGCTGCATTGCTGTGTCAGATTTTTCTTTGGACAGCTCCGTACTTTTTACGGTAGTCGCTTTTTTTCTTCTACTTTGGTTGTGATTGGCTCAATTGACTCTGTCTTTAAGTCTGTAGAAACCGCTACCTTTGGCAATGGTTTGGCGGGTTCAACTTTTTCTATTGGCTCAGTTGGTAACTTTTTAGAAGATAAGGGTTCAGGTGATATAGGCTTGCTCTGGGATTCTGCGTTAGCTAAATTTTTAGCCGGTTCAGCTAACGTTATCAATTCCAATTGAATGGCTTTTGGCCTATTTTTCGTCTCGATTGGCGGCGGGCTATCTAAAGACATCATCGCCCACACGGTAACACCATGCAGGACAATAACCACAATGGTGATCCAAGCTGTAATAGGACGAGTAAAAGGATTGGGTATCATAGTACTTATTAGAATACTCATTAAAAACAAACCTGTATATGGGTTTTTTAATGAGTGCTTGGCTGATTCACAAGTTAAATGTAAAGCTAGCTGTGCAAGAAATCATCTAAGACAAAGCAATTCGACTTCACGACTACCTTTTGTCACTATATATACCTCTTTATTTTTTTACATGACCACGACCATAAATATAGATAAATGTACCACTACTCATTACCTATTATTCACTTATATCAATATAATTTTATATATATTCATATTATTGGTTGTATAGTGGTCATCTGTTGGTTATCCTTTATGCAAGCATTATTATTCTCAAATCTGTGCTTTATCAGCTTTAAATCATATCAACGTTTTATTCATTATAATAAGGTTGAGCCATATGAACGATATATCTTTAGCAGGGACAACGAACACCCTACCATCTAATGCAGCCAATGAGATTTCTAAGTTAGCAATCTTATCTAGAGAAGAGACAGAAAATACTAGAAAGGTTGCGCCAGCCGTGGTCAAGAAGCTTTCTGAGCTATCTTTTTTTAGAATGGGGCTACCAAAGTCTTTAGGGGGATGGGAAGGGAATCCCGTAGAAACTCTAAAAGCTTATGAGACGTTAGCAAGCGCTGAGGCCTCGGTTGCTTGGATCGTTTGGAACAACCATTTGGCCTGTACGTTCGGTCGATTTTTGGACGAGTCCAGTATGAAAGAGGTATACAGCGACCCCTCTCATATTTATGCCAATTCTGCCCGCCCCGAGGGTGTGGCGCACACAGTTGATGAGGGATACTTGGTATCTGGGCAATGGACGCTTGTATCTGGGTGTCAGCTGGCAGATTGGTTTGTATTACGTTGCTTAGTCATTTCAGAAGGTTCGCCTACCAGCCTAGGACCGGACGCAAATTTGAAACTATTTTTTATTCCAAAAGAAGATGTACAAGTCATTGATACTTGGCATGTAGGTGGCTTAAACGGTACAGGTAGCCACGATATCGTCATAAAAAAGGCATTGGTAAAAAAAGAGTATGTTGTTGATTTCGATAGTCCCGTAGCTTTAGATAACGCCTATAGTCGCCTACCTATCGGTTGTATCAATGCTGCGGGCTGTGCTGCAATGTCTTTAGGTGTTTTAAAGGCAGCCATGGATGACTTAATTGATATGTGTCTTGAAAAAGTGACGCCTGGTAAGAGCCCAGATTTACGCGACCGTGCAACCATACAAGCCACTATTGCAAAGAGTAAAACATTATTGGCATCTAGACGCTTACAGCTGCATCATAGTGTTGAAACATTATGGGAAGAGTCACAGCAACAAAAACCTTTTAGTGACGTGCAACTTGCTGATGTATGGGCAGCAGCTTGCGAGGGGGCAAGAGAAGCCAGATCGATGGTATCTGAGATTTATGCCGTTGCTGGTACCGCCTCATTATATAAAAAACATAAGATAGAAAGAGCGCATCGAGATATTCATGCAATTTTACAGCACGGCATCATTCAACCCCATTGGATGAATCAAGCAGGTATGGCTTATGTCGGATTAACACCAAATGGGGCAATGTTTAGAGTATAAAATCATTTTTGCGATAAACAGTAACGCTTGTAAAATAGATATTACAAGCGCTTGTTATTGCTCAGTCGCTGCGTAGAAACCAAACAAATCATTGATAATGCCTGATTACCCCTAGCTTCATTGTATTGAAAACCTACTCTTCATCTATAAAAAAGCAAGACATCTAATGCCTTGCTTTTTATATCTTATTGACAGTTACAGTTGAGCAGCCTCTTTAGTCAAAATGGAACCCTGCGCCAATCGCGCCACCGACGTTGCCCTGAGTGTCTGCAGTGCCGTTCACCTTGATAACCCAGCGACCGTCATTAGAGAGTTTGGAGAAACCAATCGCTACTGCACTTTCTCCGTTGTATGTACTCACACCGCCACCGATGAGTGACTTGCCTGAAATAAAGGCCTGAGGTAGTGCAGACATTGCCATCGCAGCTGAGATACCTGCATTGGCATCGTCTTCTACTTCATCGATTCTGTAGCCAAGGTCGTTCATGTTGTTATTGAGTCGACTATCAAGTGCACTAAGCTGACTGTAGTTGACAGCATCTGTTGCCTCAACACCATCGGCAACACCAGTCATGCGTTGATTGCCTGCATATAAACCTTGAGCAGTCATACTTGGCCCATCTTGCATAGTAATGCCACTACTATTGATAACCGTTGTCCCAGCTGTGACACTATCGACGCTAATATTACCATTCAAATCAAACTTGATGTTACTACCCTCTGCGGTGGTGGTGATGTTATTACCACCTGTGAAGCTCAGGACACTTTCATCTCCAACTGGCTTGTTGATGGTAGCGCCACTATCAGCACCAAAGTTGAGTCCAGCAGCAAGCTTATCTGTATTGGTCTTGATATTGGTGGTATTGGTAGTGATGTTGCTACTGTTAGTAGCAATTTTTATGGTGTTATCAGCAATATCGTTTGTATTACCTTGCACGTTTGTACTGATTGTAATCGTGCCTTGTCTGATAGAATCAATTGCACCATCGATATTGCCTTGACCTGTTCCACCAATATTACTATTAGTAAAAGTACCATCTTCAGCATTGTAGACGGTGTTACCACCAATAATGCTGCTGATACCACTGCCTTGGGCATAAAGCTGACTACCGTTTATAGCATCCTGGCTTTCTGCAGTCACTTCGCCGTTTTGTACATTGGTAACCTTGTTATCAGCGGCATCAATACCACTTTTTGTGATACTAGGACCACCTGCAATCGTAAGTCCATTATCATTGATAGTCGTATCGCCGGCTGTGACGCTAACGACGCTGATGTCTGGATTTAGATCAAAGCTAATATCATTAGCGCCAGCAGGTACAGCAGCTAGGCCTGTATTAGCATCAAGAGCAGCCCCATTATTGACTAAGGTTCTAGATACTTTGATATTACCGTCTCTGCTATTAAGATCGATTGCATCTCCTTGTCTTACCTGAGTAGCAACATCACCTTGAGCAGTAATATCCCAACCTCGATCCAAGGCAGTAGTCACTTCTTTTAATTGCCCGACATTGACGGCATCATCTAATGCCCTACCATTAGCTACATTAGTGATTCGATTACCGCCATTGTTCAGACCACCACTGCTTAGAATGACTCTACTATTAGTAAAGGTAAAGCCTCTGTTGTCCATGATGCTATTACCTATCTGCATACTACCAGCATTTCCTAAGTTCAACTGGTTGTTTAGCTCAAATGATATATCATTGCTGTCTGCTGTTTTGGAGACGATGATATTACGATTTTTGCTATTAAAGTCGACTTTGTCACCAGGTTCTACTGTGCTTGCGGTGTCACTCCTTCCTTGTGCACTAATATCCCAGCCTCTATTGGCAATTGCTGTGACGCCGTTTAGCTGCCTGACATTAACTGCGTCACTTAATGCATCACCATCACCTATATTAGTGATTCGATTACCGCCATTGTTGAGTCCTTTATTACTCAAGGTAACGGTCTTATTGTCATCGCCATTAATTATAGTGACACCGTCTTTATTCAATACAGTATCACCTGTGGTCACTTCAGTGAAGTCTGCTACATCTGCTGTAGACACTTTAATATCACCATTTTCATCGGTTAAGACGATGTTCTTACCGTTAAGGAAGTTGGCGGTGTTGTTAGTTTTATTAAGCGTCTTGACGTTAACACCACCTATTTGAGTGATAACCGTCTGCATGGCGCTGTCAGACACATTTGATACACTTTCTAGCTGGCCATAATTCACCGCATCCATGGTAGTTGTACCAGCTTTAACGTTTGTGATTTTTTTATTGCCAGCATTAATACCACCAGATCTGGTTATACTTGGGCCACCAATGATTGTTAAACCATCCATAGTTAGAGCAGTACTAGGAATACCTAGTGGTCCGTTCACAAATATTCCCAAACCATTGACTGCTGTACTAGCTAGTCCACTACCAGTTCTAACACCTGAGCCATCAACTGTTGTATTAAGGTATGAGTTGCCTGTTGTGAGACCAGAACGGTCAAGTGTCGTAGTACTACCAAAACCGTAAGGAGAATTCGAACCCATTTTAACGCTACCGTTCTTACCTAGATCAAGATCGTTATTAAGCTTGACTTCGATTTTGCCATTTCTCACTTTTGTATCGATGTTTTCATTGGAGCCGACGATTTCTACCGCTTTACCCAATGACTTTTTTACGGTATTGCCATCAGCAGCTTTTAGAGCAAAGCCTCCATTAATAGCAGTAGTATTACTTCCTACCGCTTCATTCGTTGCATGCAACTGACTACCATTGATAGCATCTGTACTCTGTGCAGTGACTGCTCCCCCAGCGACGTTTTTGATTTGACGCTCAGATCCTACTGTACCTACAGATACTTGCGCACCTTCTCGTAGCACACCTTCGACATCTAGGACGTTACCAGCGATATCATATTCCATTCCACCGACTATCATCGTCTTTTCAGAGGTGGCAATTGTTGCGGTCGCTGAGCCTGCACCCAGAGCCACAGAACCATCTTTGCTCGCTGATGCACCTATACCAAAGGCAGAAGACGCAACACCAGATGAAGAGGACTGCACACCAATTGCGGTAGATAATGCGCCTTCAGACAGCGCTTTTGCCCCAATGGCTATGGAAGCGGCACCTGCAGCTTCAGTATTTCTCGCATAATACGCTGGCTCAACAAGATCTCGACCAGTATAAGATTTAAACACTGTATTAACGGTACCTGTATTTTTGCCAATGTTAGCTGTGCCATCAAGGTTTGCTTCAGATGCCGCATTCAGATCATCGCCACCAATGGCAATAGATGAGCCGCCTCTTGACACCACATTAGCACCAATTGCAATGGACTGCTCACCTAGTGCAGCAGTATTCTGTCCACTTTCACCGCTACCAATTGCAATGGCTTGCCCGCCAGTAGCACTAGCATTACCGCCCATCGCCATAGCATTGGGTCCGGTTGCGCCATCGTTATTGGCATTGCCAATAGCAGTTGAGTTGACACTATAGTACTTGGTTTTGTTAGCTGCGACTGCATTGTTCAGATCACCGATGTTTGCTGCATTGGAGTCATTACCCACACCACTTGCGACGTTTGTAATTTGATTGCCGCCATTATCTAAACCAGTGTTGCCCAGTACGACGTTATTAATCGGATTGCTTGCTGTAATCGTAATACCTGAATTATCAACCAAAGTATCACCTGTTTTAAGACTGCCATCAGCGCCTAAATCAACAGTTTTATCGAGCTTTATCGTCAGTGATTTATCCCATTGATCAGCCGTGACGCTTACATTCTTAGTATTTGAGTCGCCAATGACTGTCTCGCCACCTTGAACTGTCAAAGTTTGATGATACAACGGATTGGTATAAATCTTAGGTGCTGGATCATCCCCAGCGAAGTAAGTACCAACTGCATTTGCTTGCATACCAAAACCAGCCGCCAATAGCCCAAGGCCCATGGCACTTAAGCGTAATGTCTTGATAGCAGATATATTGGATGTGGTATTGATAGTAGCGTTAGAGCTAACACTAGATTTGGAAGATTTGCCACGCCCTTTTGCGTATTCACCGACTGCGGTAAAACAATTTAAGGCTTCATTCCAGATGACTTTATAGATGCGGTTCATGATGTGTACTCCCTTACAGATTTGTCAGATTTAAAAAATCAGAGATAAAATCCATCTTGCAAGAGAGTTGATATGACCAAATAAAACGAGTTATGAGTCTATAATGATGAAACCTTGTTAAATGTTACTGGTGTTAGTGTTCGATGAATGAGGCGTTTTGTTTTGTAAGTTCTGTATCACTCTCTCTATATATTAGTATTACCGAATATATAGAGAGTAACAATGCCGTCCATCTGGGATTTAATACCGATCATCTATTATATTCATATAAACAAATATATTTATGTTAATAAATGAATATAAATACTTATAAATTTTCCTCATGATAAATTTTACTATTTAATCGGTAATACTATCTGCACCACCAATCCTAGTACACCATCTCGTCGATTGTGGGCGTTGATATATCCCCTGTGCGCCATCACTACAGCATGAACAATAGCCAGCCCCAACCCATAACCGCCCGTATCACGATGACGAGCCGTGTCGAGACGGACAAATGGTTGAAAAATACGTTCTAGATCCTCATCCGCGACACCGCCACCCTCGTCCGTGATGGTAATCTGAATCGCAGGCATCTTATTATCTATCTGCACCGCTTTCATCTCAGCGCTGACCGTTGAGCCCGCTGCCGTGTGCATAAAAGCATTGCGAACGACATTCTCAAGTGCACTATGCAGCTGCTCTTGATTGCCTTGTACTGTCCAAGCGCTTTTTAGATCATTTGATGATAAATATTCAGGTGGTTGCCACTGCCATCTCACCTCTTTATGCTGAAACTCAAAACAAACATCTTGCCCGATGTCACTGATAATCTCGGACAAATCGACTGCTTCGCTCTCCAAATTATCAATCGTATATTGCTGCATTTGTAGGGACTGAATATGGATGATTTGCTCAATTAACTCATTCATCCGCGCAGACTCTTTGTCAATACGGTCTAAATAACGATGGGCATTGGGTGCAAAATCACGAGTCAGCTCAGTTGCAACATCGAGACGCGCGAGCGGCGAGCGCAGCTCATGCGAGATATCACTGAGCATTTGTTTACGTGCCAGCTCACTATCAGCCAGTCTCGTTGACAAATGAGCCACGTCTTTGGCCAGTAATCCCAGCTCATCATCACCCATTTTTGACAGCACTGGATTGGCTTGATAATCCCCATCAATCATACGATGAACGGTACTCTGTACACGTCCAATACGCTGAGTCAACGTACGGCTAAGCCAGACACAAACTAATACACTAAAGGCAATAATCAATAGTAAACGTATGGGAAAATTACCATGCTGTAGCTCCACCACATCTGCAAAACGTAGGTGCGGGCGCAACTGTATGATGACTGATTGTCCATCAGGCAGTTCAACCGAGATATCTGCCAGCTCAGGACGCGCATCAATATCCGCTATCGCAGCACTGCTCGACATCATTGGTTTTAGGATTTCGTGCAAAACAGAAGGCTGTCTTGTGGGTATCTCATCATTCAGATTGCTTGGTTTATTGTTATCGTAAGCTCTAAGTAGTGACGGCAGTGGTTGCTGCATGGCACGTTCCATCGACTGCTGGCCGCTCTGCCCACGTCCTTGCGTGCGCTCGTCTCTGTCCCGATAACGCGGAAATATAATAGCGCCTTGCTCATCGTAAACTCTGATTTGACTCATGAGGCGTCGATCTTGACGATACATCTGCCTGACAGCTATCAAATCACCCACTCGCAGCGCATCGACCATCTCTTGACGCTGAATTAATAGACTCTCAATTTGTATGTCCATACGAGCTGTTAGCTCTTTTTCAGCCAGCCAGCGCTCCACCATAATGGATAACATTGAGGTAATTAGTATCGTCAGTAATAGACTCAGGAATAAACGCCAAAACAGCGTGATTCGCACTCTGAATTTCGGTGATTTGACGGACTTACTGGAAGTTTTTATCATTAGAGCACCAGTTGATAGCCTTTACCGCGTACCGCTTTTATTGGTTCGTCATGGAAAGGCTGAAGTTTTTTGCGCAGGCGAGACACATGCACATCAAGGCTACGATCAAAAGGCTGCAACTCACGCTGCAAGACATTCTCTGACAGCCATGCTTTGCTGACCACTTCCCCTTTTTGCTTGAGCAGCGCCACGAGTAAGTCAAACTCTGTTCCCGTCACTTGTAGCGCCACACCATCTATTTCACAAACACGCTGGTTTTGATCAAGATGCAATCGACTCTCTGGTAGCGGCGTATGCTCAGACGTGGTCGTGTTGGTACGCTTAATCACAGCATTGATACGTGCTAGTAGCTCGCGGGGGTTACAGGGCTTGGTGATATAATCGTCAGCGCCCAGCTCTAAACCAATAATACGATCAATCTCCTCACCCTTTGCCGTCAGCATAATCACGGGGATATCACTGATATTTGGCAGTTGCCGCAGCACACTTAGCCCATCTATTTTTGGCATCATGATATCGAGGACGAGCAAATCATAAGCGGAATCATCATGCGCCACCGCCTTCAATCGTTGTATAACCGTCGCCCCATCATGAACACAGTCGCAATGAATACCATGGTTGTGCAAATACTCTTGTAATAATTGAGTCAACTCTTCATCATCATCGCCTATCAATATATTTGGCACACTTACCTCCTTTTCATGATTTTAATTGGCTTTCATTCGTTTACTTGCCCATATTATCAGGCAAGCGCGTATCAATTCGCTATAAACGTTACCTTTCTTAATACTTCATAAATGTTCGTAACCTTTAACTATCGTAAGATAGCTTCTATCAACCGCAAGACCTGCACTTTTAAGATGACTAATCACAACGATTAATAGCGCTTAAAACGCGATGCTTGCAAGATAAGACTTTAGTGTTTACTTAACCAAACTCACTGTAATAAAGGATGTCATCATGAAAAAATTATTATTAGGCTCAGTATTAGCAGCTTCTAGCGTATTTACGGTCACTGCCTGTACTAGCGTTAATGCAACCACTGATACAACGCCCGCGACCCAAATGCAAAAGAACCATAAAGACGGCGCCATGAGAGGCCCAATGTCAAAACTGGATCTGACAGCGACGCAGCAAGCACAAATCAAAGCCATCATGCAAGAAAAACATGGCGATCGTACTGCTGACCGTACAAAAAACCAAGCAGAGCGCGCACAAATGGAACAACAAATACAAGCACTGACCAATGCGAGTACGTTGAACAACGCGGCGGTAAACCGTTTGGCCGATCAGCAAGCGGCAAAAGCAAAGCAGCGCTTTATTGAGCGCGTCCAAACGCAGCATGCCATCTCTCAGGTGTTGACCGCTGAGCAACGTGCAAAAATGGAACAGCTCAAATCAGAAAGACAAGAAAAAGGTCGTAAGCACTCAAAAGATCGTAAAGGCCATGGCAAACCCCATCATCAAGGTATGTAACTTGTTATTAGCCGCCTGTCACTAACCGTCTGTCACTAGCCATCTGATTGGTGCTAATAACCACTTATAAAGTTTTAGTGATTTGCATAGAAAAATAGTGACTTACATAGAAAAAGCGCATCGTATGAACGGTGCGCTTTTTTAATAGCTTTTTTAATATAAAGTCGCTCTACTCAAAATTCAGTAGCGTTATCCAGCAATTACTCAATCGCATCAAAGCGAGCTTTCGCCATTGGCAATATAGTAAAGATCATTTTACCCACTGCGGTACCGTTACCATCGCGATAATATTGCAACAGCTCAGGGCCGTATTCTCGCATATCAATGCTATTGCTGGCGTTCGGTGATTGAACATTATTTGGCAGATTCGGAAATGCCTTATCTTTGCCATTAATAGCAGAATACTGCTGCAAGACATCTATTGTCATACTTTTATCTGACGCAGTTTTGCCAGTGTTATCTAATTGGCGGTGCAGATGCTGCCATTTGAGCTGACCACCTTTGTCAAATCCATATAGCTCTTCTACTGTGGCGTTTGCAGCGACTTTAGATTCCGCCTTGTCTTCATCATTTATTTGAGCATTTATCATAGCCAGTATTGTTTGTACCATCGCTTTACTAGTGAACTCCTTTGAGCTTTGAATCGTCTCAAAGGCTGTCATAGGCTCGGCTTCTTTGACCAGCTCTGGATATTTTTGGCTAATGCGCTTATAGAAGATTTGCAGATAGTTTTGATAATCGTCTTGATAGCTATCGAAACTTTGTACTCGGCGAATCACTTGGTCAGTCGAGAGCATTGCTGATAGCTGATGCGCAGGCAACTTGGGAGACAGCGATGCAAGCGTATTAGGCGCGACATAGCTAAACTGGCTAACAGGCGTCGCCTCATAAGTCAGATCCAACGCAGCAAAGTGGCTTTTTATTACCTCACTACCGAATCCTTTAGGGAGCGTTCCATCATCAATCGCTATTTTGAGCCATTTGTTTTGCCATTTTGTACCGAGCTTATCGTCTAATAGCTCAGAATTGAACATCGCAAAGTTATCTGCCCATAGGTAGATATCACCATTTTTCAGGTCGATGTAGACAGGCTGATTGATACTGCTATGATGATTGCGCGCTTGATACTGAGCGCTGGCGAGCATCGTCGCCTTGCCTGCCATAGGCTGATAGATGCCTTGAGCATTGATAGATAACGGTTTTAGCAAGTACTCATCTAGCAGTTGCGCTTTTTTGATATCTAGCGGCTTTGGTTTGTCTTCATAATTGTCAAATAGTGCCTGATAATCTGGCGCAACCTTGACATCACTATCGTACTGATGATCATCCCATGCATGGTAAGCATCGACGCACTCAAAATAAGACTGTTTGAGAACATCACGCTTGTCATCGTAATCCGCAGCTAGGATATCTTTGTTTTGTGTTTCTGCCTGCATGATCAATGCCGCATAGGCTTGGTCATGCGTCTCTTCGCAATGTGCATCCACATAATCTGATGCTACTATTTGCGTGCCAGATGTCGCCGTACGCTGCTGATGGTTACTGATCTCGATATTACTATGGTAGCTGAACGATTGGCGGCGCTGTTTTTGTAATGCAGTCGCTAATGTCTTTTTAGCTGTACTAGGTGATTGCTTAACGGTCAATGCATTTGACTGGTTCAAATTGGCAGATTGACAACCCGTTAAGAGTAATGCTCCTGACAGCAATGTACTGGTCAATAATAAGTGATTTTTCATCATAGATGACAGACATAATGTAAGCGTTTGATGTACTGTTTTCATTTTTTATCCTTAATAGACATATGCGTAAATGCGATCAGATAATGCGACGTCGTCTCTATTTTTCATTATCATCTTTAGCATCGCCAATACGGCTCTCATCGATTGATTCTGCACCATAACGATTGTCGTATTCGTCACTACTATAATCAGTCTCTAAGCTGCCATCCTCATAATCGTAGCGCGCATAGCGTGCCGTTTGTAGCCTGTCTTTTTTCTGGCGCTGCGCTGCTATCCATGCATTACCATCGATAGGCGCTACCGCATTTGAGCCAAACGATTCTGCCAGCAATGGCGTTAGGGCATGTCTTTTAAAGCTAGATTTATCATAACGTACTTGGTTGAGCATGGTCGTCGTAGAGCCAAGTAAATCACCACCGATATTGACGCGCTGCTGCTTGGCAAGCAGGCGATCTGATCCATCTAAATAATAGTAATTAATCTGATTAAAAGAGATAGGGCCAATGGCTTCGATAAGCTGCAATAACGAACCCACATCTGCACTTTGATAGCCTTTATTGTATAGCTGAATTTTGGCAAGCGCGGCTTTTAGCATGGCTCCATCAGGATATTTGTCTGGGTTGGCATCTACATACTCTTGCAACGATTTCGTCACATATTTCAGAGTCTTACCAATCATTTCACCACTTTGTTGACTGCCAAAATAAACTTTTACTGCTCGAGTCGCACCAACTTCTTTAGCAAATGCATCACCACTGATGTCTACGGCGCTAAAATGCTCAGGTGCCAATTCTGCCATGCTGCTCTGTATGGCATTGAGCACCGCATCATAAAGCACTGCTGGTGGCAACTGCGCCGTGATACTTTCAGGCAAACCAAAGCTGACCGTATGTGAGGTCATTTGCGAGGGTAATGGGGTGTTCTCAGGATTGACGAGCGCAACGATCGGCATGATTGCCGATGGGTCGAGCGTGACACTGCTGTTGTTAAAATCAAATGCCACTGGTATCTGTATGGATGAGCTGATCGTTGGCGTGGCATAGTCGTAGCTATAGACGCTTTGTAATTGCCGCTGTTTGGGGTTGTACTGACTGACGCTATTGAACGTCAAGTGCTGATATTGATAGGCGTTGGATGCAGCGACTTGCTCAGGAGTACGGCTGAACATCGTCAGTATGTTACCAATCAAGCCAGTAGAAGACATTGATAGCCCGTCACTATTGGTCGGCTCTGTCTTGGCTTGCTGTTTTGCCATTTGCATGGCTTCATATTTTGCAGCCATTGTCTTCGGGTTTAACCTCGACATGCCGGAGAGCATGCCTCCAGTCTCACCGCCGTACTCATCATATTCATCAGTAGAATAGTCATCACTGGCATAATCGTCGCTATCATGGTCTTCTACATCGTAGTCATACTCTTCATCAGCACTTGCTGGCTCATTTTCACCTGCTTCAGCCAGTATAGCCGCAATCGCTTTTTTCTCTTGCTCAGCTTTTTGTTCTTCGTCAGCATAGTCGCTAGGATAATCCGACTCTAAAGCGTCTTCTGCCCCATCATAATTGTGGTCATCATTGTATGGCTCATCATCGCTATTATCGTACATTCCCTCAGGCTGATACGCATAGGTCTCTATAATCGTTCTAAGTAAGCTACTTGAGCCTGCATCAATACTATCGGCATCGATAAATGGTACTGCTTGATAATTGGCTTGCGCGACGGCCACATGCTCTGTTGCCAAATGCTGGCGAATCGCTGCCAATAAATGCGCCTTGGCTTGGTGCTCAGTGTTGGGATATTTTTCTTGATCAAACAGTTGCGCGTAACGCTCAGCTTGGGCCTCTTGACTAGACGTAAAAGCGCGGCCTTGACGTTGGCTCTGAGCAGGATTTGCAGTGCTAAAATCCATAAGGGTACTGGAGGCTGCCACATCCGCTGAGGCAGTCGGATTTGATTGACAACCTGTAAGCACAAGCGACGCACTACCAACTAGCAAAGCGATAGAGGTTAATTTGCTTGTTTGAGATACATGACCATTATTATTTTTATTGTCAGTGATAGGCAAATAATTACTCGCCATCTCAGAGTAGCACTGTCGATTACGGTTATTAACATGGTTTGATGACATAAGAATCTCTTTGTATAAATAGCCAGTCGTTAACGGATGTACATTAGTACTGTACTTTATATCACAAGACGTTACAATTTAGTAATATTAAGACCTATTTTTAAAGAAAATCTTCACTGGTTAGTGAGCTTCTCTGCACAATTTACATGACACTAATTATGTATATATCGATAGAAAATCACTCGTACTGCACATCATATAAAAACTCAAATGACAAAAGATGATAAACAACTTTCTACTATTTGATATTTTCGTTACTATTTAAGCGTATTTATTTGATACCCTCTTTTTTTCTACCCGCCCAAAAAGGACTTTGCGATGTCACCATCATTATCTCACCAGCATCGAATTACTCAGCAAAAACCCCCCAAGACTCATAACAAGTTAAAATCTAGTGCTTTACTGATTACGAGTGCGCTACTACTCTCTGTCTCAGCCCATGCACTAGAGCCAACCGTTTCAGCCAACAGCCCCACAGTCAATAACACATCGATTGATACCAATGCGCTAAATCTAGCCATTATGACGGACAATCCAACTGTCCTATCTGAAACCAAACGCATCACACGGGCAAAAACCAGTACTCTAAAAACCACCTCAAACAATGCCAATAGCGACCAAGCTATCTACTCTGAAGATGCAATTCATCATCCAGTATGGGCAAAAAATGGCATGGTCGCCACCCAAGAAGCGCTTGCTTCTGACATTGGTTTGCAGATTTTGAAAGACGGTGGTAATGCAGTAGATGCTGGGGTTGCGGTTGGCTTTGCCCTTGCTGTAACCTTGCCACGTGCTGGTAATATCGGAGGTGGCGGTTTTATGATGATTTATGACGCCAAGCAAGGCAAAACCGTCGCGCTTGATTATCGTGAAAAGGCGCCAAGTAGCGCCTCTCGTGATATGTATCTCGACGATGAGGGCAACGCAGTCAGTGACTTATCTCGTTATCATGGCTTAGCCGTTGGGGTGCCGGGGACAGTAGCAGGGCTACTAAAAGCACTAGAAGAGCATGGCACCATGAGCCGCGAGCAAGTCATGGCACCAGCGATCGCATTGGCAGAAGATGGCATAGAAGTCACCGCTGGCTTGTCCGAATCGCTTACTGCTTTGAGTGATCGCTTACAAAAATGGCCAAGCACCAAAAAAGTATTTTTTAAAGCGGACGGTAGCGCTTATCAACCGGGCGAGCGGTTAAAGCAGCCTGAGCTTGCCCGCTCGCTAAAGCGAATCGCGGTACAAGGCGCAGACGGGTTTTATAAAGGGGAAACCGCGCGTGACATCGTAAAGGCCGTCAACGAAGCAGGCGGTAGCATGAGCTTGCAGGATTTAGCCGATTACGAAGCCATCGCCCGCGTGCCTGTCAAGGGCGATTACCGTGGCTATGAGATTGTCTCTATGCCACCGCCCTCCTCTGGTGGTATTCACATTATTGAAATATTAAATATTTTAGAAGGTTATCCACTGGGGGACTATGGTCAAAATAGCGCACAGACTATTCATTTGATGAGCGAGGCCATGCAACTGGCTTATGCAGATCGTGCTGAGTACCTAGGGGATTCTGACTTTATCGACGTACCTGCCAGCGGCCTAACGTCACAAGCCTATGCGGATAAACTGCGTACATTAATCGATCCAAATAAAGCCACGCCAGCCGCGACCATCAAAGCCAACAACCCGCTCCCTTATGAGAGCGATCAAACCACGCATTTCTCTATCGTTGATAAAGACGGCAATGCCATCGCCAACACCTATACGTTGAACTTCTCTTACGGCACTGGTCTCGTGGCTGACGGCACAGGTATCTTATTAAATAACGAAATGGATGATTTTTCTGCCAAACCGGGTGTACCAAATGGTTACGGATTGATTGGTGGTGACGCCAATGCCGTTGAAGCCAATAAACGTCCGCTCTCCTCGATGAGTCCAACGCTCGTATTCAAGGACAGCAAACCTTATATCGTCACTGGCAGCCCAGGTGGTAGTCGTATCATCACGACCGTCACTCAAATCATCTCCAACGTCATCGATCACGATATGAATATCGCTGAGGCAACCCACGCGCCGCGCATTCATGACCAGTGGTTACCTGACGAGATTCGAGTTGAAAAAGCACTGAATATTGATACGGTCAAAAAACTAGAATCTATGGGTCACACGGTCAGTCCAAAATCAGCCATGGGCTCCACGCAGTCGATTATGCTCACACCAAACGGCGTCTATGGCTCTTCTGATCCCCGTATTGTTGATGCGGCGGTGGTTGGTTACTAAGTCAAATTGTCATTAATTATCAATTATATAGCCCTCCGCACTTTACCGTGTTGAGGGTTTTTTTATATCACTTCTTACCTAATTAAATTAGCATGATGACTTACCTTACTCAGATTAAACCCTTGCAATCAGTGGCTGTTGGTAGCAAATAATGCTATTATTAACGACCCCATTTAAAACGTATCAACATGGCTACCGAGGTCTCAATCACCTCTCGATAACACTACAAATGATTGATAATCATCCTGTATTTTATCGCTAGCTTATTTCTTTTGATCGTACTAGTAAGAGTCTTCTATGGCATTTGTACACCTTGGTATCCACAGCGAATATTCCATCACCGATTCTATCGTGCGCATCAAGCCGCTCGTGAAAGCGGCGGCGGCTGACAATCAGCGTGCGCTGGCTTTGACCGATTTATCCAATTTATATGCCACAGTGAAGTTTTATCGTGCTTGCCTAGGCGCGGGTATCAAGCCTATTATAGGCAGCGAAGTCATCATGGATAATGAAGACACACGCCTCACCCTACTCGCGATGAACAACGAGGGCTATCAAAACATTACCCGTATCGTGTCGCTTGGGTTTACCGAAGGTCGCGCTGATCCTGTCAATCATGGCACGCCAGTTATTAAACGCAGTCATATTTTAGAACATGCGGCAGGCGTGATTGTGCTACTCACCGAAAAGTCAGATGTTGGTCAAGCATTGGTTGGCTCTATGCCGGAAAAAGCCGATGAGCTGCTCACCGAGTGGCAAGCAAAATTTGACGATCGTTTGTACTTTGCCATCAAGCGTACCAACCGCTCAGGCGAAGATGCCTTTATTAGGGCAGCCATTCACTCAGGTGCCAAACACAATATTCCTATCATTGCGCATAATGACGTGCGTTTCTTAGCGCAAGAGGATTTTGATGCGCATGAAGCCCGCGTATGTATCGCAGGCTCTTATGTCCTTGCTGATCCCAGTCGTCCGCAAACCTACTCAGATGAGCAATATCTCAAAACTCAAGATCAAATGGTGCAGCTGTTTGCTGATATTCCGCAAGTAGTTGATAACACCTTACGCTTGGCCACTCGCTGCAATGTCACTTTGACGCTGGGTATTAATGTACTGCCCGACTTTCCTGTACCTGAAGGCGAGACGATTGAATCGTTTTTTCGGGCCGAGTCGCAGCGCGGTCTGGAAGAGCGCTTAGATAAGCTTTTTCCTGTTAAAGCACGTACGGATAATTGGAGCGACTTTCGTCAGAGATATGATGAGCGCCTCGCCTATGAGTTGGATATTATTCTATCCATGGGCTTCCCGGGTTACTTCCTTATCGTGATGGACTTTATTCGCTGGGCGAAAGCCAACGGTGTGCCTGTTGGACCTGGACGTGGTTCTGGTGCAGGGTCTCTGGTCGCCTACGCGCTCAATATTACCGACCTTGATCCGATTCATTACGACCTACTATTCGAGCGCTTCTTGAATCCTGAGCGGGTATCCATGCCCGATTTCGATATTGACTTTTGTATCGAAGGTCGCGATCGCGTGATTGACTATGTGGCGCAGACCTATGGTCGAGATGCCGTTTCACAGATTATTACCTTTGGTACCATGGCTGCAAAAGCAGTGGTACGTGATGTGGCACGCGTCCAGAGTAAATCATACTTTTTGGCCAATAAAATATCTAAGCTGATTCCCAAAACACCTGGCATCACCCTCAGCCAAGCGCTCGAGCAAGAGCCGCAGCTCAAAGACTTAATCTCTAATCCTGACAATATGGACTATGAAGATGCCATTGAGATCTGGGAGATGGCGATTAAGCTTGAAGGCGTCTGTCGAAATGTCGGTAAGCATGCCGGCGGTGTATTGATTGCTCCGCATAAAATCACGGATTTTAGCGCCATTTACTGTGATGATGAAGGTCACCGTGTCAGCCAGTTTGATAAAGACGATGTAGAAGCTGTCGGTTTGGTGAAGTTTGACTTTTTGGGTTTACGTAACCTAACCGTCATCAACGCGGCGGTTGAGAACATCAACTTGCGCCGTGCCAAAGAAAACGTACCTGCCTTAGTTTTAGAAGATTTGCCGTTAGATGATGTCAAAGCCTACAAATTGCTGCAAGATGCCAAAACTACCGCCGTCTTTCAGCTAGAAAGTATGGGCATGAAAAAGTATCTGGCCAAACTACAGCCGACCAATATCGAAGATGTGATCGCCATGTGTGCGCTCTATCGTCCCGGCCCGCTTGATGCAGGCATGGTAGAGATGTATATCGACCGTAAGCATGGTCGCGAGGAAGTCATCTATGATCATCCCAATCTTGAACCCATCTTAGAAAACACCAATGGCGTTATCGTCTATCAAGAACAGGTCATGCAAATCTCACAGGTCATGGCAGGTTATAGTTTGGGCGGTGCTGATATGCTACGCCGCGCGATGGGTAAGAAAAAACCTGAAGAGATGGCAAAACAGCGCGATATCTTTGTGACTGGTGCAACCTCACAAGGCATCGATGAGGTCACATCAGGCGGTGTGTTTGACCTAATGGAAAAGTTCGCAGGTTACGGTTTTAACCGCTCGCATTCTGCCGCTTACGGGGTACTTGCCTATCAGACAGCTTATCTCAAGCAGTACTACCCTGCTGAATTCATGGCGGCAGTATTAACGTCCGATATGAACAACACCGACAACGTCGTGTTCTTTATCAATGATTGCCGCGAAAACTTTGATTTGACCGTGGTCAACCCATCGGTCAATCGCAGTGAATGGCATTTCGTTGCCGATACCCCGACCAATATCATTTATGGATTGGGTGCAATCAAAGGCGTGGGTGAAGGGGCTGTCGAGTCCATTGTTAATGCTCGTCGAACGGATGGACCTTTTAAAGACTTATATGATTTTTGCCGCCGTGTGGACATCAAAAAAGTCAATAAGCGCACGCTTGAAGCATTGGTTAGCGCAGGCTGTTTTGATGACTTTGCTGCGACGCTACGACCCGACTTACCAGCAGACGAAGCTTACGAGATTCGCGGTGCATTGATGAGCCAACTGCCAAGCGCGGTGCAAGCGGCTGAGCAAGATCGACAGAACAATGAGCTTGGCATGATGGATCTGTTTGGCGAAATGGACGGTGTTGTTGCAGCACCGCCACTCGTGATGACGCCAGAGCTGATCTGGGGTGACAAGTATCGCCTAAAAGCGGAAAAGAACACCTTGGGGTTATACTTAACCGGTCATCCAATTAATGAATATTTAGATGAGTTAAAACGCTACACCTCTGGCGCTCGTCTTAATAAACTAGCAGATACTGGTTATAACGGTAGCTGCTATTTTGCAGGACTCATTATAGATATTGCCAATTTTGGTAATCGTAATGTGATTACGTTAGATGATGGCACGTCGAGATTGGAAGTCAGCTGCTATGCTGAGCGTTTCAACCGTGTCAAAGAGCAATTGAAAATCGATGAAGTTGTCATTATAAAAGGCAGTATTCGTGAGCGTGATGGACGCTTGTTTGCGCGTCTTGATAGTGCCATGAGTATGGTCGATGCACGCCTACGTTGGCTCAAAAAAATCAGTATCAAAGTTCACGGTAGTGATATTAATTTGCTCACACGCTTGCAACCATTACTCAAATCAGCTCAAGCTGACATCATTCCTGAGCCGCGTCTGGCTTATAACCAAGAGCAAGATGAGCAAGGTAGCAGCGGTAACAATGTCTATGATCCTGCAATGGGTGGCAGTTTATATGATGAAAATGGTAATGACTTACTGGCGCTAGAGAATGATATGAACCATGACGCATTGAATCAAAATAGCATGTCCCAAAGTTATGCAAACAATGCGCTCAGTAATACGGATACATCTATTAATGATAACTGCTTGCCACTTGGCTTGAGCGTGTATGACGTTTATGGTATCGCCAATGTGGGACTGTCGGAACATTGGCGCGTCTATCCGAACGACGACAACTTGCAACAACTGAAGACTTTAGTTAGTGAAGATAACTTACACTTTCATTACAGCTAAAATGTACAATCTTACCAAAAATCTACTATAGTAACTTAACTGCTTTAACTTTTAACAATTGGATAAAAGCCATGACTGACATGACGAATAATAATATGACTGGTCAGACTGATGAAGAGATTATCAATCACGAACAGTTTGAAGACATGCGTGACTTGCTAGAAGAAGATTTTGTCGAGCTGATACAAGTGTACCTCAATGACAGTCAAAAACGCGTTGCAACACTGCGAATCGCTCAGCAAGAAGATGATAACGCCAACGGCTTTGAAACCGCGCATGCCCTAAAGGGCGCAAGTGCCAATTTGGGTACGACTCAGCTGGTTCGTCTTAGTAGCCAGCTACAAGAATGCTGCCGTGAGCGACGCATTAGTGAGCAAGCTGATCTTATTGAAGAGATTGCCGCCGCATTACAACGCGCCGAACAAGAAATCAATCAAAGATTGGGGCAATAATGAGTAACGACTCTTTATCATCTACTGAGCAAGCCCGTACAGTGAATGACTACCTCGACTGCTTACAAGTCATCATGGTCAATACGACTTTGCCTGCCAATATTGGCTCAGCCGCACGCGCCATGCATACCATGGGCTTATCCCGTTTGACCGTTGTCGACCCCAAATTGCCAATTGATGAGACCAGTGTCTCTCATGCGGCAGGTGGTAGTGATCTGCTGTCATCTGCTGTGATTGCACCTACCTTAGAGTCTGCTATTTCAGACTGTCAATTGGTGTTTGCTGCTAGCAGTCGTAGTCGTCATCTGCCGCGCCCTGTCGTAACACCTACGCAAGCCGCTAAGATTATGTTTGATTTTATCGATACACAGTCGGCTTTAAATGCAAATGATAATAACGTCGACACCTCATCAGCTGCTGTTTCTGGCAAACCAAATATCGCTATCCTATTTGGGCGTGAAGATCGCGGGTTGACCAATGAAGAATTGGCTTATGCTGATTATCACATTCAAATCGATGCCAACCCTGCTTACCCTGTATTAAATGTCGCCTCAGCAGTGCAAGTCATTGCCAGCTTTATCTTTGCTTATGCTCAAACGCATACTCAGATAGCGGACAGTTTAGACGAAAGTACTGCGTCTCAATCTACAATCAATGTGAATTTACGTCAACAATGGGATGAGCCTGCTATCAATCAGCAGCAGTTGCAACAGCTTACTCAGCGCACTACTGACCTTATGGTACAGCGCGGTCTGGCAAATAGCGAACATCTAAAGTCATTACCATCACGCTTGTCTAGACTTGGGTCACGCTTACAGCTTGATCAAAAAGAGTATCAGCTATTAAGCGCTTTGATTGCCAAACTATCAAAAGACTAAAACAAGTCATTGCCGATCAAGATACGACCTTGATTTGACAGCTTTTTACTATATTTTGCGGTACAAAGCTGTTATAACTTAGAAAAATGAGCAACAACATACTCTCATTATTATTTAACCATCATGACCATAAAATAAAGACATTGCTACTTTAGCAACGCTACTTTACCGACGAATAGATAGGACGCTTTATGTCATTGCCATCCAAATTGTTCAGATCGCTTGTCAGCATCAAAAAAGATCTGAAAGAAGATATCGATGCGGTATTTAACCGCGATCCTGCAGCGCGCAATAGTCTGGAAGTCATCCTAACTTACCCAGGTATCCATGCGCTTGTTTTACATCGAGGTGCGCACTGTCTGTGGAATCATGAACAGAAACTGGCGGCTCGCGTCATCTCATACGGCTCGCGCATCATGACAGGTATTGAGATTCACCCTGCTGCCAAGATTGGTAGACGCTTTTTTATCGATCATGGTGTCGGCGTCGTCATCGGTGAGACTGCTGAGATTGGCAATGATGTGACGTTGTATCACGGTGTTACTCTAGGCGGTGTGTCTTGGAATAATGGCAAACGCCACCCAACGCTAGAAGACGGCGTAACAGTCGGTGCTGGTGCCAAAGTCTTGGGGCCATTTACGGTCGGTAAAAATGCTAAAATCGGCTCGAATGCAGTGGTAGTCAAACCTGTGCCAGCAGGCGCTACGATGGTTGGCAGTGCCGCTCGTATGATCTCAGATCATCACGATGAAAAAGGCAATCCCATCGCGACAAAAGTACAAGTTGCCAAGCAACAAGAGAAAGTCGCGCAAGCTGGCGAGAGTATCAAGGATCAAGCAGCTGACACCACTTCTACTGCAAAACGCACCAATACCTTCCGTGCCTATGGTATCGACCCCTATTCGCAAGACCCTGTCGCAGAAGCGTTTGCTAAAATGCTCGAACACATTCAGCAATCAGAGAATCGTCTCGATCAGTTGCAGTCAGCGATGTGTGATATCGATCCTAATTTTTGCAAAAAGGAATACGACAAGCTGTGCCTAGAGGATTTAGATGTGATTGGTCGTGCTGATGTAGAAGATATTAATGATGAGGAAAATCGCTAAGACGGTCGTTAGAAATAGGCATTACTATTGCCGTATAGACTGATAGCAAATGCTTATATAGGTTTTAGTAAAGAACCAATGAAATCAAAGCGGGATTGGATAAAATCTACCATGTCCGCATACATGGTAGGTTAACCTTCTTGATTTTCTAGCAAATTCTGACTTAGCAAATCGTTGCTTTCCATCTCAGAGTAAGCTGCACAAACTAAGAAGCTCTCTTGAGCTTTGATTTATCATATTGTTAAAATTAGAAAAAAAATTATTTAGCAGCCTTTCCATACTGTTTACTTCACTAAAGCTATCAATTATTTCATTTTTAACTGTCTGCGACATGTATTTAGTCCTTTTTAGTAGTAGGTTTAAAATCGCCCAAATAATCGTAAATAAAAATCTTTCTAGTAATTAATAAATTGATATCGACATACTGAATGGGGTGGCACTTCTCTTTATTGTATTCAAGATATTGATAAAACTCGTCCCTCTGTTGGCCATTCCATTTATATCCATAAGGCATATTTCCTGAAAAAATCCTATTACTTCTTACCTTATATCCATCTATGGTCAACCTTAATATCTTCATTTTACTTGTGTCGGTATAACTACTTCGTAGATACAAACACCCTTCCTTGATATTATTTGGTTTTTCTGCTTTTCTTTCAGCGATATAGCGCACACCCCAGACCTCAAAAATAAAATATCCGCATAATAAAGTTATGATGATAAGTTTTTGATGTCCGAGATAGATACCGCGGATTTTTTTACTATAACTTTTCATCCTTCTCTTCTTATAATTTTGAAGTTTCATCAATAACTAGGGTTAGTTTAAAACTAGCTATATTTAAATGTAATAGACCAACGTTCTTTGCCACGGGATATTTATCTTAGGTAAGGGTTTTAAGATGCTCGGAAGACGTTTTATCACAGGCAGATAAAGTAGAGATTATTATTACTAATAAACTCGTGACTATCTCTTTCTTCGAAAAGTTAATTGGTCTTTGCATAGGTAGTAGTTTCTTGAAGATTACACCGTCACTTGTACTAACAATTGCTTAGATAATCGCATAGTTTTTACTAGATTTTTGTCTAGGAAACTGATGGGTTGAGACAGAGTGAATACTGAACAGCGATGGTTTTAGATGAAGAGATATAATGGTGATTAATATACGGCTACTTATTAGCCGAACTAGAGCTTGGTTAAAATTAATTCTTCAATCCCTACAATTTCATGCGCTTTAAACGGATAACGATCGGCCATTACAATCCAATCATATATTGATTTAGATGTCGAATCTTTGCTTAGGCTATTTTCTATAGTAGCCAATTTAATCATCAAAATATCAATATCCATTGTCACTCGTCGCAATTGATTTGGCTCAACCTGTCGATGTCTATTACAGCTCCCTTCAAGCGTTTTAAAGGTTTGCTGTAGTTGTTGTAGACTCATCGGTGTATTCAGTACTAGATGGACACACTGATTGGTATAGTCAGGCTTTGGCTGTTCCAAGGTTGCAGTAAAATCAGGGTTTTGAAAAGCAGTAGATAGCTTTATCTCACCCAGCGCTGCCAAACTTTCTCGAGCAAGCGGTAGATACTTCTCGGCTTGATAGTTACTACCTAGTGCTAACACTACCTCTACCACGAGCTGCGCTTGCAGAGTCTCAGGTGCGCATTGTGTTAGCGTTGCCACATTCAACTCCATTGACGTTTTATACATCATCGGCTTGGCTATCATTAACTTCTTTGGCAACGTCTTTAGTAGCTGGCTCATTGGTTAACGCTGGCGCATAACGTGTTATTTGTACCCCTACCGCATCTGCTTGGGCAATAGCAGTCGGCTTGGCAATGCTCAACGTGATTTTTTGACAGTCATACTTTGCAAATAGCTTATCAGAGATCTGACTGGCCAAATGCTCAAGCAGCTTTGCCTGAATCTCTTTACACCACTCGCTCACATCATCGCAGACTTCTTTATAGCTCAGCGCATCGCTGACATCATCGGACACAGCAGCACGGCTAATGTCCGTCTCAAGCGCGATATCGATCAGTAACGGCTGAGTAATGGCGCGCTCCCAATCAAACACACCAATGACCGCTTCAACTTTTAGACCTTTTATAAATACTACATCAGACTGCGTATGAAACATGCTTCCATCCTTGTTTGCTAATTTTTTGTGCGTATTTTTAGCTCTTTACTTAACCGATTACAAAGCCTCTTCACGGAGACGCTCAGCCTTTAACACTTTACTTGGACGATGTCGCCATAGATCAATGCTAAATAAGAGTAACCCTAACCAAATCAAGCCAAATACTGCCAGACGATGTAGATCAAATGGTTCATTGTAATAAAATACCGCTAAGAAGAAAATAAAGGTCGGCGTCAGATAATTCATAAAGCTTAAGATACTATATGCGACAAGTTTGGTCGATTTATTAAATAATAATAGCGGTATCAAAGTAATCGGGCCTGCGAGCATCAATAGCCAAATGTTTGCACTAAACCAAAAGCTTAGCTGATGGCTGACGACATCTGACTGCCAAAACCACCAAATACATAAAGGGACTAGCATGGCCGTTTCAACAAACATAGCATCGACAGCAGTCAATGGCGTTTGCCGCTGAATGGTGCCATAAGTACTGAAGCTGAACGCCAAAATCAATGATATCCACGGCAGACTACCAAGCATCACCACTTGAATGACCACAGACAGTAGTGCAAAGCCAATGGCTACCCATTGCAGCGTTCGCAGGCGCTCCTTGAATAAAATCATCGATAGGCCAACACCCACCAATGGGCCGATAAAATATCCCAAACTGGCCTCAAGGATACGATCGTGATTGACCGCCCATACATAGGTCAGCCAGTTGGTTGCGATAATTAACCCAGAGACGAGTGACAACGCGATCCATCTTGGGTTTTGTTTGAGCGTCTCTATCCACCCCCAACGCTTGGTCGCTACCAATACAATAAGTAGGCAAAAAAACGTCCAAACAATACGGTGCCCAATAATCTCTGTTGCATCATAACTGGACAATTGCTTAAAGTATAAAGGAAAACCACCCCAGATAAAAAAGGCAACAAGCGCAGTAACAATACCGCGTCTAGTTGTGGTAATCGGGGCAACAGGTTTTTTGACGACATTTTGGGTAGTCATAGTACAGGACAACTTTTTAGAGCAAAGCGCACCCTCACCTAATTCTGATTATTATTATCAATTTAGTGGTGAAAGCGCAGGGTCACTACAGTGAAATTATAAGATAAAAAGCAATGTACTCATGCCAATAGTGACATGAGTACATTGCTAACGATGTTAGATTAAATCTTTAAGAGTTAATGGTAGCTTAGCGACTTACTCAGCACCAGTATCTACTTGGATAGACATACCGATTTGGTTAGCCAGCTCAGCAAAACCTGGGAAGCTGGTATTGACCGTCTCCGTACCCTCAATGGTAATTTGCTCAGCAGCACGCAGACTCGCAACAGAGAAACTCATCGCAATACGGTGATCATGATGCGAGACAATGTGACCACCACCAAAGACAGGCTGGCTATTATTTATGTCGCCGTTCTCGGTAGCAGCGCCTTTGCCTTCAATAATCAGCCCATCATCAGTGACAGTACAATCGATGCCAAGCGTCTGTAAGCCCTCTGCCATCACCGCAATACGATCCGACTCTTTAACACGCAACTCTTTGGCGCCCGTTAATATGGTACGCCCTTGCGCACAGCTAGCCGTGACAAACAGTACAGGGAACTCATCAATCGCTAGCGGTACGAGATGCTCTGGTATCTCAATACCGACCAAGTTTGAGCTGCGAATGGTAACATCAGCCACTGGCTCGCCGCCAACATGGGTCTCATTGCTTAGGCTAATATCTGCATTCATTAATTTTAAAATATCAATAACGCCAGTACGCGTAGGATTGATACCGACTTGCGTCAAGGTCAACTCACTATTTTGGCTAATAGCAGCGGCCACCATAAAAAACGCTGCAGATGAGATATCGGCAGGAACCGCGATATCGCCGCCTGTTAGTGTGCCACCACCAGTGACACTGATACGATTGCCTTCTACAGTTACTGGATAACCAAAGGCTGATAGCATACGTTCGGTATGGTCACGGCTGATTTCAGGCTGAGTGACCGTTGTCGTACCCTCGGCCCATAGACCTGCTAGCAGCAAGCAAGATTTTACTTGTGCTGACGCCACTGGCATATCATATTCGGTGCCTTGCAATGGCTTACCAGCTGTATCGCGACCCGTGATGCTAAGCGGTGCCGTACCACTATGACCCGTACTTTGGATGACGGCACCCATCGTGCGTAACGGTGCAGCCACACGCTCCATCGGGCGTTTATTCAAGCTAGTATCACCTGTCAACACGCTATCAAACGATTGCGCTGCTAAGATACCAGATAGCAAACGCATGCTCGTGCCCGAGTTACCCATATACAAAGGCGTTTTGCTTGGTTTTAGGCCATTCATACCGACACCATGAATGGTCAAGTTACCATTATCAGGGCCCTCAATCGTGACACCCATATCACGAAATGCTTGCAGCGTTGCAAGGGCATCTTCCCCTTCCAAAAATCCAGTAACGTGGGTTACGCCTGTGGCAAGACTGCCGAGCATGATGCTGCGATGCGAGATAGATTTGTCACCAGGAATGGCGATAGTGCCAGAGACAGTATTGCTAGGGGTAATATTATAAGAAGCTGACATGGCAGAAGTATCCGTATAAGGGGTGCTGGCTAACATATGGCCAAAATGTCGCCGTGCGGCTTGCGCACGGCCCAAAAGTCCCATCAGGGCGGTTGAATCTTTATCAATGATGAGCTGGCGCATGGTTTGCAGATAGACACCATACTCATCAAGGGCGCTCACAATGGCGCTTTGATTGGCAAAAAATATATCATGCCACATTTTAGGGTCGCTTGCGGCGATACGCGTAAAATCGCGGAACCCACCAGCGGCATAACGAAACATATCCAAATTATCATCGTGGCTTGCTAATTGCTCAACCAAGTTAAAGGCAAGCAAATGTGGCAAATGGCTGGTATGCGCTAATATACGATCATGGTGACCTGCATCCATTGATATAACATTTGCGCCTACTGATTCCCATAGTAGTCGCAGCTTAGTAATAGCGACATTACTTGTGGTAGCTAGCTCACAGATAATGACACTATGATTGACAAATAAACTGGCGCGTCTGGCATGATACCCTGAATTTTCAGCCCCAGCAATTGGATGCGCTGGCACTAGACCTATTGGCAGCGAACCGAACACCGCTTTGGCCGCGTCAATGATATTGACCTTGGTACTACAGACATCCGTCATAATGCAATTGGTAGCGAGCTGTCCGTTGTCTATAGCCTGTTTGATATCTACAAACACTGCTTGTACTGCCTGTACAGGCACTGCAATAATGATTAAATCACTACCGCTTATGACGTCTTGTAGGTTTGCACTACCAACATCAAGCAGACCATGCTCGATAGCTTCTGTGATACTTGGTGCATGCCTATCGACTGCTACCAGTCGTTCACTTAAGCCATTATCTTTAATAGCTTGCGCAAAGCTAGCACCAATGAGCCCAAGTCCAATCACACAAACTTGTTCGAATATAGGTCGATGCATATTTAAAGAGGGATGAAGATTGTTTTTTTTCTGACGACTCACGGCTTTTCTCGTTGAACGCGCTCGGATACATTTCGGTAAATCCCAGCGTTATATAAGTTAATGGCTAGTTAAGAACAGTTTTCTAATTAAAAAGCACCTATAGATGTGCTTAGTCTTCACTCAGAATAGAACGCAAAGTATCAATCAAACGTAAATTGTCCTCGGCCACACCCACCGTAATACGCAACCAGTTTGGCAGCCCATAAGCGCCTAACGGCCGAACAATAACGCCTTGCTCCAGGAGTGCTTGATGGATTGACGCCGCAGTTATATCTTCCATCTCAACCTGCACCTCAACCATAATGAAATTGGCATGCGACTTCACAAACCCCAATCCCAATGTATCAAACTGCTTTTCTAACCAACGCATTTGCTCATCATTCATCTGGCGCGTTTTTTCGATAAAATCTTGATCAGCAAGTGCCGCAGCGGCAGCAGCTAGGCCTACACGACTGACATTAAACGGCTGACGAATTCGGTTTAATAACTCTGCAACAGCTACTGAGCTTAATGCATAGCCCACACGTAAACCTGCCAGCCCATAAGCTTTAGAAAACGTGCGCACGATGATGACATTATCAAACTCGTCTAATAATGCGCGGTTGTTACTCTCAGGGCTATACTCGATATAAGCTTCATCCAATACAACCAAGACTGAACTTGGCACACTAGTAACGAATTGACGCAGCTCCTTGCGGTCTAGCTGCGTGCCAGTTGGATTGTTGGGATTGGCAATAAAGACAATTTTGGTATTGGGATTATCTTGGACTGCTTGACTCATGGCTTTTAGGTCATGACCGAACCGGTGGGCAGGTACCTCAACATCCATAGCACCTTGCATCTTCGCCAGCATAGAGTAGACCACAAATGCATACTGACTATAGACGATGGCATCATCAGCACCCACAAAACTACGAGCCAAAATATCGAGCAAATCATCAGAGCCATTGCCAAGCGTAATCTGCTCGACTTTGACATCATTAAAGTCAGCCAACGCCTGCTTCAGATAATAGCCATTGCCATCAGGATAACGTGACAATTGACCCAATTGCTCAGTGACTGCTAGCGTCACTCGCGGTGAGCACCCCATCGGGTTCTCATTGCTAGCCAGCTTCACCACATCTGAGACACCATATTCGCGCGTCAGCTCTTCAATTGGCTTACCTGTCTGATAAGGTGCTAATGCCAGAATACTGTCATAAGCTGGCGTTAATGGCGATAGGTTTGATGCTGTCAATTGATCAGGCTGCATGATTTATCCTTAAGTGTTATCACTAAATGCGATCGCCCATCTGTTAGCTGTCAATCTCAATAGATAAACAAACTAATAGATGAGCCGATATATTTCTACAATACTGCTTTTGGATACGAGCCTAAGATGCGCAGATCTTTTACCAATGGGCGAATATCGTTGATAGCGGCGCTGACATTTGGATCATTGATATGACCGTTCATATCAATAAAGAACACATATGCCCACTTATTAGGACGCTCAGGACGTGTCTCAATACTGGTCATCGATACGCCATGATATGACAAAGGTTTCAAGATTTCGATCAATGCACCAGCTCTGTCATGGGCTGAGACAACGATGGAGGTTTTGTCTTGACCAGAAGGCGCAATGGCCTCATGACCGATGATAAGGAAACGGGTGGTATTGCTTGGATTGTCTTCAATGTTTGAGTAAAGCTTGTGCAAGCCGTACTCTGCAACCGCAACGTCGCCAGCGATTGCTGCTGAATGCCATTCGTTTTTGAGGCGACGCGCTGCTTCACCATTGCTTGATACCGCAACGCGCTCCACATTAGGAAAATTCACATCTAGCCAATGACGACACTGCGCCAATGACTGCTGGTGCGAATAAATACGGCTCAAACCATCAAGCTTAGTATGCTCAGCGACTAAGAAATTTTGATGAATTGGCAATTCAACTTCACCGATAATTTTTAGCGTAGAAGATAAGAATCCGTCCAAAGTATGATTGACTACCCCTTCTGAAGAGTTTTCGACAGGGACAACGCCATACATCGCAGTGCCTGCTTCAACCTCACGGAATACATCGGTAATGGTCGTCATTGGTACGGTATCAGCAGCTTTACCAAAATGCTTTAGTGCAGCGGCATGGGTAAAGGTGCCAACTGGTCCTAAAAAGGCAATACGCTGCGGCGCCTCTAAGTCTAGGCATACCGACATAATCTCACGGAACAAACGTGCCATCTTTTCATCAGCGATTGGACCCGTATTGCGCTCCATAACCGCTTTTAACACCTGCGCTTCACGCTCAGGACGATAAAAGATAGGGTTGGTATTGTCGTCAGTAGCAGTGTGGTTTTTCTTTACCGCTGCCACTTGTTGCGCCAGCTTGGCACGGTTATTGATGAGCGTTTGGATTTCGCAGTCGACCGCATCGATGTTTTGGCGAATATTGTCTAAAAACTCTTTTTCAGTTGCGGTGTCGCTAGCGCCTGCGGCGGTTTGATTTAGATTGTCCATGGTTTGTTCTGGTGACTGCTCGCTCATTACCGCCCATCCTTTTTAGATTTTATCACTGTTAGGTATTACTAATATTTAGATATGAATATCTGCTAAATTTTACTGTGTTTTTTAAATGCTTCGACTATCTCTACATATCGATATGTGATTGAGAGTGTCATTATGAAGTCATTGGTAAATAGTGGTCAATGACCAAAACTATTTTAACCATCATCCAAAAACAGTCTATCAGAAATATCGCGCGTCATTGGCGTTCTCTGGTATTACTGCTATATTGGTCGCCAAGTACATAAGACCAGCGGATGACCGGCTCTACTATAGCAAAAACTCAGGTCAGTGCCCATTCGTAAATAGTGATAAGCCAGCAAATTATTATTAATATTATCACAGTTAAGTGATATGACAGTGGCGCATAGCACAACTATGAGCAAACACACGTAGAAAACTGTGTTACAGTTTCCATTCAGCTCCCTACCCTGCGATATATAAGAGGAGCACCATATCATTAATAAGAAAAAGGATATCTGATGAGCGCATTACAACAATTACGTACCATGACGACCATTGTCGCTGATACTGGCGACCTTGCTGCTATTGCTCGGCTAAAACCTATCGATGCGACCACCAATCCAAGCCTTATCACCAAAGCCCTCATTCATCCTGATAACCAAGGTATGCTATCAGAAACAATGAGCCGCCATAATGGCGATGTAGATACAGTGATTGACGCCCTAACCATTCAAGTTGGTTGTGATATTTTGGCGCTTATTGAAGGGCGTGTTTCTACCGAAGTCGATGCGCGCTTGTCTTATGACACTAAAGCGACGATCGACAAAGCCCTTGAGTTTATGGATGCTTATCAAAAAGCTGGCATCGACTCAGAGCGAGTATTGATCAAAATGGCAGCAACTTGGCAGGGCATTGAAGCAGCGCGTTATCTTGAAACCCAAGGCATTCGCTGTAACTTGACCCTATTATTTGGTCAGCATCAAGCAATCGCCTGCGCAGATGCGGGCGTGACGCTCATCTCTCCTTTTGTAGGGCGTATTTTAGATTGGCAAAAACGCCAGCAAAGCCGTCAAAACGTGCCGGCTTCTGAGGACATGGGCGTACAATCTGTCAAACTTATTTACCAATACTACAAGCAGCATGGCTATCATACGCAAGTCATGGGGGCGAGTTTCCGCTCGACTGAGCAGATATTGGCACTCGCAGGTTGCGATTTGTTGACCATTGCGCCCAACCTAATCGATGAGTTGGCAGCCATGGATATTGATGTGCCTCGTCAGTTATCGCCGAGCATGTCCATGGATATGCAAGCGATGAGCCAAGTGAGCTTGACGCATGAAGAGTTTAGCGCGGCCTATCAGCAAGATAAGGTCACACAAGACCTATTACCAAAGGGTATTGATGGTTTTATTGGGGCACGTGATGAGCTTGCGAAGACGCTAGCGGCCATTCGCGGGCAATAAACGAGACACGATAAGCACTCGTCTGGCACAAAAGATATTTGCCTGCCCACAGTAAGTTGGCTATCATGAGCGACTTCAGATAACAAGAAGCAAGGCTTAAGTATGAAACGGCTATCAATGTTATTGGCAGGCAGTGTTTTAGTGACCAGCGCCCATGCGGTCGATTGGGTCGAGGTGACCGAGAGCGACTCTGGATCGACGTTTAGCTTAGATGTAGACTCTATCGAACACTCTGACATCAGCATCATAGACGAAAAAGACGTCGAAAACATCACTGTCTCTTTGCTAAGAACCTATCCTACGCAAAAAGATAAGAGCACAGTGAAAGAAAAACCCATCCATCATAGTGATCAGCAACTACTGATTTCTTGTAAAGATTTCAGTTACTATAAAAGGGCTTACGTCGATTATAATGCTGATAATAAAGTCATTAAGTCGTGGCAATCAGAAAAGCCTATACTGACCACCAAAGACTTTAAGATCACCACACCAAAGACCGTTGGTCGCACGCTAATCGAATACGCCTGTAAAAGCTATGAGAAAAACAAATCGTAATATCATTAGACTCACCACAAAAAAAGCGCCCTGATTATTTTCAGGGCGCTTTTTTATACTCTATAGATTTTCTTGAACGATCAGACTTACGCCTTTAGTACCGTATAGACAGGTACTGGGAACTCGCCATGTAGATCAACCAAATCTAATAGAACTAATGCACCGACCACAGTATGATCGGCTGACTGGCATAACTCATAAGCGGTCGTCAATGTGCCTCCAGTCGCCAAGATATCATCGACCAGTAGTACGCGCTCAGGCGGCAAGTTGTTTTGCATCTCAAGCGTGTCTTTCCCATACTCAAGCGCATATGCTTTGTTAGCGACAGGTGGTGGCAGTTTACCTGGCTTACGGAGCAAGATCATCCCCTTACCCAAACGTCCTGCCAGCATACTGGCAAATACAAATCCACGTGCTTCGACAGCCCCTAAGCAATCCACCTCATCCATCAGTCCCTCTGGCAATGCGGCAAGTAGCGCATCGATGACCGCATCAATATGACTGCGCAGTAACGGGGTAATATCATAAAAATCAATGCCGACTTTTGGAAAGTCTGGTACTGTGCGAATAATCTGCCAAAACGGATGGTCTGTATTGAGCATCGTAGTCGTCTCATTTTCGGTAGTGGCAGATGTGGCGGCGTTAATACTCATGAAAACCCTTAGCGTGTGTGTTTATATAGTTTGGATAACAAATAGATGTGGCTTGAATAATAATTAAATACGAATGTATCAGTGCTAAATAATGGATAACACTGTGAATTTAGCGGCGATTATTATAGCATAATTGACTTTCTTATTGCAGATTGACGCCCGATATTGTATTTGGCCGCAGCAAAATAGTACGAACTCATACCTTGATAAAAGATAAGTCATCTCAATATACAAGTGTAAACTTAACTATGAAAATAACGGTTATATGCTAAACTACGTGCGCTTTTACCGTCTAATATAATGACTGTAATACGAAATATAAGTGTTTATGACGCACTGTGACACTGGTAATGATCGATAGGACTATTTATGAAACGTTATGAATGTATTGTCTGTGGCTGGATCTATGACGAAGCGCTTGGTTGCCCTGAAGAAGGTATTGCCCCTGGTACCAAATGGGAAGACATCCCTGATGATTGGACCTGCCCTGAGTGCGGTGTCGGCAAGCTTGATTTTGAGATGCTTGAGCTGTAGTAGATGACCCTCTAATTAGGACACTTCATGACAACATCAAATGACATTAATAGTGCCAAATTGCCGGAAACGTCAGATACCAGTTTAGACAATACTCTAGACTTTTACCCCACTCCTGAATGGCAACGATTTGGGGAGCATCAATGGCGCGACTCCGATCTTAGCCAACACCTTCATCAAGCGATGATTGATATTGGTGATGGTATAGAGCTGTGTGTCGAAGCAGGTGGCAACCCTAATAATCCGCCGCTGCTGATGATCATGGGGCTGGGTTCGCAAATGATATTTTGGCCAGATAATTTTATTAAGCGCTTTATTGATGCTGGTTTTTTTGTGATCCGTTTTGACAATCGTGATATCGGCCTGTCTTCTAAAGTACAGATCGAGGGCCTACCTCGTATCAGCCAGCTCAAAATGATGGTACGCCTACAAACGGGGCTATCGAACAAAAGCACTCAGGTTGCTTATAACTTGACTGACATGGCAGAAGACACCGCGCGTTTGATCAAGGCACTAAAGCTTGGCAAAACGCATCTGCTTGGTGCCTCTATGGGCGGGATGATTGCACAAATTGTGGCGGCACGTTATCCAAGCTTGGTACAGCGTATGGCGCTTATGTTTACCACGACCAATCGAGCATTTTTAAAACCACCAAGACCTAAGCAGCTATACACCCTTATCAATCGTCCAGAGAGCCATTCTGAGCGTGATATCGTACGCCATAGCGTCTGGTTTATGAAAACTGTTGGCACACCAGGTCACGTTAATGTGCGCATGGTGCGTGAAATTGCTAAAATTCGCTATCAACGCAATTTTCACCCACTCGGTACGGTGCAGCAGCTCAATGCCATCTTGGCATCAGGCTCTATCAGCCGCTTTAGTAAGCAAGTCAAAGCACCAACGATTGTATTACATGGTAGCGCTGACGGACTACTACCGGCGTCACAAGGTCGAGTGGTGGCAAAAACCATTCCTAATGCCAAGTTTCATTTAATCGAAGGTATGGCGCACGATATTCCAGAATATTATCAGCCTTATATGGTCGATTTGATTAGTAATCATTTGTTAGAAAAATAGCTATTATCTCATCGTAACACTAGCCATAAAAAAGAGTGTAAATCCTATCGATAACGAATAGAGTTTACACTCTTTTTCTTTGTATACCAATGATAGATATAACGCTAATCGCAGCTGACACCTGTGCCTTCTTTATCGATACACATTTTATTGCCGTTTTTTAAATTGCCGATCCATGCCTTACCGCCTGTAAATACAAATGAGGGTTGACCCTTATAATTATCATCAGCCAATACCCCATCACTAGTGAAGCGAAAAGGAATCACTAGCTCACCGCCCAGATTGACAAAGCCCCACTCCTCTCCGATACGAACGCCCGCTAATTCTTCAGAGAATGGACGCACTTCATCAAACGAATAGGTAATCATCGTAACGTCGTTGTCGTCAACGAAGCCCCATTTTCCATCTTGCTGACGTGACTGTAACGTCGTAAAACGTGTGGGTGCAGGTTGTCTTGATTGTGATGATGTATTGCTAGGAGAAGCTGAGGATTTTTTAGCCGACTGACTATTATCCTGAGCATTTGGATCACGCGTCGCATTACCATTTTTATCCAACCAACTTACTGCACTGTTTTTACGCACGCGCGCTCTCCCATTACGATAATCATCAATCTCGTCAATCGATGCTGAAAACGAGACAACCGTGCTGTTGGAGGTATTGATAACACCGTAGTTACCATCTTTTTTTACGACGATACGTCCTTCAGAGACTGGACGTGCCCACCCTTGATTTCCTGTGAGCATATCGTACATTGCAGGCACGACCTCGCGGCCCTGCATATTGAGATAACCGACTCGACTGTTGCGCAGTACAGGTAGTAGCCCGCCCAATATCTTATTGGCATCGACTTTCTGATAGCGTGATAAATCAACGACCCTTTTACCTTTGCTGTCAATCAGAGCGACTGGGGCACCAAAATCTTTAATTGCCAAAAAATAGCCGCTAGTAGACGTACAAGAGACGTTTTTATAGTAGCTTTTAGGGAGCTTGCAACTGGCCGCTTGTGCGCTAGGCATTAAAAAAAACGCACTAGAGACGATACCTATCGCAAAGCTAAATTGCGATATTTTTCGAGGTAAACTAAAGGTCACATTTGGTTGTATTTTTGACATAAAATGTCGGAGCATAAGTAAACCCAAGCAAATAATATAGATTGTTTGATATAGCAAATAATGATTGTCGATTCTAGAAGTACTAGACTAACAAATTGTGCTATCAGCGCCAATGTCATTCCTGTAAGGATGTGACTCGATTATATAAGCGCTGTTGTACAAGCATTATTGTGGGAGTAAGGCCACAATATGGTTCTACTGCCCGAGAGGTTTTTCCGTACTATGTAGTTTAATAGATTATCTATAGCAACGACCTATCTAATAACCAGAATAAATTTTGGTTTTACCATTTCATTTTTTGCTTAAAACCACGACAATATGCCTTCAATCAATCCAAACTCATCCCCCGCAGTATAAGAATAATAATATAAGGACATTTTATGGCGACTGCTTCTTCACGCGCTGCCCCTATTGGCCTGGTCATCGGTTGTGTTATTTTTGGGCTGGGCAGTCTGATTGTCGCTCATGTCGATATCGGTGGCTGGGCGATGTCGTTTTGGCGACTGGCCATTTCAGGGGTTGTCTTTGCGATTTTAGCCAAAGTGATGCGCCAACAGATGCCACAATCAAAACGTGCTATTTTTTATGGTTTATTGTCAGGTGCATTTTTAGGATTAGACTTGGCGCTTTGGCACGAGAGCATTTATGCTGTGGGTCCTGGTATTTCGACCCTGCTTAACAGCTTACAAATCTTCTTCTTGGCTGCCATTGGTTTTTTGTATTTCAATGAGCGCCAATCTATCGTGCAGATCATCAGTTTATTTTTAGCGATGCTGGGCGTTGCAATGATAGGCAGTCCTGAATTTGCACACAATTCAGCGGCCACTTGGGGATTTGTCACAGGTATTGTGTCAGGAGCAATGCTAGCCGCGTCGATGACTTTTATTCGCAAGACACATGATACCGAACCGACACCGATATTTATGCTGATGCAGCTGATTAGTATTGGTGGCGTCTTAGCGATGATTGTGCCTATGTTTATATTCGATACCGGTCATATCTTGCCCAATACGTGGTCTGAGATTGGTTGGGTACTTATCTACGGCACAGTGATGCAGTGTTTGGCATGGGGACTGATTGCCTATTCTATTCCCAAGTTATCTCTGGCACTGACTGGTTTGTTACTATTAACCGAGCCTATTGCAGCACTTGTCATTGATTATAGTTGGCTGGACAAACCTATCAACAGCTTGCAATGGGGCGGCGCCTTGTTAACCATGTTTGCTATTTATTTAGGGTCACTAAAGCCAAAGCCACGCGCCCTACGCCGCTATCGATTTTTTTCAAGATTTTATAAGCGAGACTATAAGTAGAAATTTAAATAATATCTCACTTTGTACTGACAAACTCATTCCAAAATAGAACCAAAAAAAAGCCCGATCTCAGTTACTCTGAGATCGGGCTTTTTTTACTAGACTCTAGATAGTTACATCAAGGATTAAAACGCTATCTGCAATGCAACGTTTCCACCTTGATCATCGTAGTTATCTCGCCACTCACCACGGTAGCCTGCTGAGAGCGTCATATTAGCGGTTGGCATATAGCTAACACCAATACCAGCAATGCCTATTTCTTGACTAACTTCTTGTCCAACAGTAGTAAACTTGTCGTCTGGCACACTAATAAAGCTTGCTGTAATGTCAGAGCGTTGGTCACCATTCTCGATAGCAGCTGCCAGCTGACCTGTTAGGGCAACTTTCGGTGTTAATGCTTGCGACAGTTTTATACCTGCGGTCCAACGCATAGATTCATAGGTATTTTCATCTACTTCGAAGTTATAGGCACTATCACCTGTTTCACGGTAGCTATCACTTTTTGCTTGAGCATAATTAACTTGTGCAAATGGAGTAATATTACGATCTTGTGCTCCAATTCGATGACCAATACCAAATCCTGCTTGGAGAGTATCCACATCATAATCAGACTGAGCAACGGCATCTGTTAGAATGCTCAATTGACGCTCACCTTCTATATTGCTTCTACCTGCCCCAGCATGGAAGTTGACCTGAGTAGCATCACTCACGTCATAATTCCCATAACCTAGGACTTGCCAACTTTTTGCGCTCATTTTATGGTTCTGGCTCTTGCTATCGACATCACTGTCGTTATAAGAGACAGCCATACCAAGATTTAAATTACTGTTAATCGGAGCATCAATACCAACGATGCCACCATAGCTATCAGCATCATAACCTGTAACACCATCTTCTTCATCTTGATTAATATTGCTACTAAGCGCTTGTGCCCAAAGTCCACGCTTAGGAGAGCTTAGGCTATGATCAGTAATAGCATTACTCATAACGATATTTGCATCAGTAACTATACGGTTACTAGCACCCATGAGTAAGGGCTGTAGCTCATTGACAGCAGCGGCAATCTGAGGTTGATCGAAACCTATAGTACTGCTAATGAGCGTATCAGCAAACTCATCATTGTTGTTGGCCAATCTATTATCAATGCTCCGATCTAGAACACCAGCAAGACTGAGTCCTGTACGATTGGCTTGACTCTGAATAGTATCAACGAATTTATTTTGGCGCACCATTACTAGGTTGACAGCATTAGGAGTGCTATAGTCTGCTACAAAACCAACTAACTGACTGTTATCAGTAACGCTTTCGAAATTACCAATAAGATTGCTTGTTCTTACGATATCATTCCAAACAGTCGCACCGTTTAGTCTCTGTACAGCCTCTGAGGCATTGACATTGAGTTGACCCTCTGTGATATCAGCACTACCATTCACGACAAGCTGACCATAGTTATCAAGGCTGTTAAGTCCAATGCCAAGAACTTCACCTTCTGCCATAGTGTAGTCACCATTTAATTGTAGGACACCTTGGTTGATATTGGTCGTGCCAGTCCATGCTTTGTTGATACCCGTATTCATAGTCAGGGTACCTGCACCCGCTTTGGTGAAGCTACCAGCCCCATTAATCACTGCATTATTGAATAAAATAGCATCATTACCATTCGTATCAATAGTTCCACCGCCGTCACCTAAATTTATAGCGTCACTAGATGTAAAATTGTTAAAAAGAGATGGTGAATTTCCTGTTAATCTTAAGGTACCATTGTCAAAGTTTACTATTACTGGAGCTGACCGAGCAGAGCCTATCTTTGCAATATTGTTGGTATTGATTTGCGCACCACTACTGACTGTTAATGTACTACTGGAAACAAAGATATTCTGGTCAGTGTTGACCCTGCTACCATTAGCGACTGTCAACTCACTATTGAAGAGAGACATGTTTCGATCAGTCTTGAGCTCTCCACCATTAGTAACTGTCAAATCGCTATTGAAGACAGACATGTTTCGATCAGTCTTGAGCTCTCCACCATTAGTAGCTGTCAAATTACTATTGAACAAAAGCATGTCTTGACCAGTATTGACCCTGCTACCATTAGTAACTGTCAAATCGCTATTGAAGACAGATATGTTTCGATCAGTCTTGAGCTCTCCACCATTAGTAGCTTTCAAGTTACTGTTGTCGTTAACAAGAATATTTTGAGCTACGATTTTTGAATCAGTACCTGTAACGATAGTCGAGCTTTCGTTACTGATTCTAATACCATTTACTCTCATGATGCCGCCAGCTTCTATAGTAACGCTACCTTTACCTTCATCTCCGACATATAAATCATCGCCACTAACCAGTTTTGAGTCCACACCAGTTACGGTCAAATTACCTTCGCCACCAGCTGCAGAGCCAACATAAATATCATCATCTATCCTAGCTTCACCACCAGCTTCTATAGTAACGCTACCTTTACCTTCATCTCCGACATATAAATCATCGCCACTAACCAGTTTTGAGTCCACACCAGTTACGGTCAAATTACCTTCGCTACCAGCTGCAGAGCCAACGTAAATATCATTATCTATCTTAGCTTCACCACCAGCTTCTATAGTAACGCTACCTTTACCTTCATCTCCGACATATAAATCATCGCCACTAACCAGTTTTGAGTCCACACCAGTTACGGTCAAATTACCTTCGCTACCAGCTGCAGAGCCAACGTAAATATCATTATCTATCTTAGCTTCACCACCAGCTTCTATAGTAACGCTACCTTTACCTTTGTCTCCAACATATAAATTATCATTGACTATCAGTTTCGAATCATTACCATTGACCTTTAATTCACCTAGATCATTAGCACCTATGCCAGTACCAGTGCCGATAGCAAACTTACTAGTATTTACTTTTCCGCTATCATTGATATTTAAGGTTCCACCATTGATAAAAATATTTTCAGTAGCAAGTTTTGAGTCAAATCCAGTGACAGTCATACTTCCTAAATTGCCAATAGCAGAGTCAGAAAAAATATTTACTCTATCACCTACTAAAACTTTACCCCCCTTTTCAATAATTACGCTACTTTCACCACCAATACCGATGTCTAATGCATCAGTGGTTATTTGTGAATTAAGACCTGTGACAGTTACCTGACCACTTGCACCGGAAGCACTACCTACGGCCATGTAACCTGCATTTTTAAGCTTACCCGACTCTTGAATTCGTAACACACCATTGTCAGAGTCACCCACTAGAGTACTATCAGTTTTTAAGACAGTTCCTTGACCCGTTATTACATCATCGATAGGCTTATAAACACCAGATAATGGTTGTGTATTACCACTGTTATAAATAGCTGCTTGCGCGACATTTGCCGCCATTGTACTTAGTATCGCTATAGATAAACTAGAAACAATGAATGATGAACGTTTACCAATAATTGCCGAACGACCAGATGATTTACCCTGTGCTTTTGCAAGCTCAGACACACATTGATACACGCCCAAAGAACGGTTAAAAACAACACGGTAGATATGATTCATACTGATAGTCCTGTCAGTTATGTTAAATCAGGGATAGAACTATCAATATATAACAATATGTATTTTTTCTGTTATTAAAACCTACTAGACTGTTGATAAATCCGACGATAGGTATTTCTTTAGTGATAAACGGTTTGCTTATGAAAGTTTATAAAATCCTACACCTACCTATGGTTTTATTTTTCTAAAATAGTTTTTTAAACTAAAAAATTGCTTGTAATCGTTTTAACCGCTAACTGAAGACTAGCTTCTATGAAAAAAAATATTAACCTAAAAACAAAAGCTGGTACGAAATGAACATTCATTGATAGAAACTATCATACAATGTCATCAATATGTGAGTGGCACTCGGACTGATAAATATCGAGCAATTGGACAAAGCTGCGATAGAGAAACTATAAAAATATACCTATTCTACGATACCGATGAATATATGCTCGATTTTGAAGTCATTATGCAAGAGGTTTTGTTCATAATAGTCAAGTTGTAATTGAATTGACTCAGCTCACAGGCCAAGCTAACGGGTTTATATGATTGGTAAGATCTACGAATCAGAACTATCAAACCTCTACAGCAGAAAGGCTCACTGCTATCCATGCTTGCCATACAAAAAGCGCCCATGCTATCGATACCATGGGCGCTTTTTATTAGAGGAGATATGCTTTGACCGTCTTTATTTGATAGGCGCAAACTTCAATCTCATCAGTATTACTTATTTCGCTTCAGAGCTTTGGTTAAACAAAGCATTTAACACGATAGCGGCTAAAGTAGCAGTACCGATACCGCCTAAATCAAAGCCGCCTAAGTGCAAGCTAAAGTTACCAGTACCCATAATGACCGTCACTGCTGCGATGATTAGGTTGCTGTTTTTACTAAAATCGATGTGACTGTCGATCCAGATTTTTATCCCAGCGATAGTGATCAGACCGAAAACGACGATAGAAGCGCCGCCCAATAAAGCCGCTGGTATCGTTTGGATAATGGCACCAAATTTTGGTGATAACCCTAATATAATAGCGACTACACCTGCGACTACAAATATCGTTGTGCTATATACTTTGGTGACCGCCATCACCCCGATGTTTTCAGCATAAGTAGTCACACCTGTACCGCCAAATCCTGCTGAGAAAGTCGTTGCCAAGCCATCAGCAAAAAATGCTCGGCCCATATAAGGAGTCACACGAGACTTGGTCATACCCTCCACTGCCTTAAAGTGACCTAAGTTTTCAGCGACCAAAATAAAGGCGACAGGCGCAATGAGAATAATAGCGCTCATCTCAAAGCGCGGGGTATGGATGCTAGGCAGGCCAAACCATGAGGCCGCAGCGACTGCGCTAAAATCAATTGCCGTCCCAAAACCTAGGATATTGGTCATCACAAAATAAGCGATGTATGACAATACCAAACCCACGAGGAGCAGCAAACGACGCAACATGCCACGGGTAAACACCGCCACTCCACTGATGAGTAATACAGTCAACGTGGCCATCCAAGCATCAAACTGATTGGCAGATACGCCCTGAATAGTGACTGGTGCTAAGTTAAGACCAATAATCATGACAATAGCACCGGTGACGATAGGCGGCATTAGGCGCTCAATCCAGCCAGTGCCGGTTTTCATCACCAATAGGCCAATCAACGCATAAATGACACCGCAGGCCATGATACCGCCTAGCGCGACATTCAAATTGGTATTGAACCCTGCGCCTGCATAAGCAGTCACCGCAATCACTGGACCAATAAAAGCAAAGCTTGATCCCAAGTAGCTTGGCATACGTCCACCAGTGATCATGAAGAACATCACCGTACAGATACCAGACATCAAAATAGCTAAGTTAGGGTCAAATCCCATCAATAATGGCGCAAGGACAGTCGCACCAAACATGGCAAACGTATGTTGTATACCAAGTAATACACTCTTTGATGGTGGCAAATAATCATTGATACCCACTGGATCGCGATCCAAATCGCCTTTGTAAGGTCGCCATGTCGGAAACCAGCGACCATTTTCAAAATCTGGATTGTGCGGATAACTGATGGCTGCTGAATCAATACCTGCAGCCTCTAATGAGTTTTGAGCTGACTGATCTTGAGCGCTGTTGTCTGAAGCTGATGATGGGTCTTTTTGAGATGGCATGCGCGCGTGTCCTATGTGAGCTGAGGTAATAGGCTAAAATAACTGATAAAGTAAAAACTGAGCTGAATTGAGAGGCTGATAGACAGGGTTGTATGGATAGCAGATCATATAGGTAGAAAAACGCTATAATCCTCTACCCATAATATGTCATCCCAATTCATTCATTTATGTTGTAATATGATAAACCAAAAGTATTATTTGGTATGATAGCCAAGTCTTGCTAGTTGTATGAGATTAATATGTACTATCAAAAATACTTTTGGTCTTCTACGAGCTAGCATACTTAATAGCGGTACTGACTTACAGGATGTTACATAGTCGTTGACTCCGAGCATGATAGCGGAGTTTCAAAATAAATAAAAGTGATTATTCAGTCACTACTTGTACTCTTTTACAGCACACTTTCCATAGACAGCCACTCACAAGTACCTTTAACGGTGCCTGCGAGCGATGACTGCCTATTATATTTTCAATAAAAGCGCTTAAGGCAATCATCACAATTGCTCAAGCCTTTGAATTTTCGGTAACTCATTATGATTAGTATTTTTGATTTATTTAAAATCGGCATTGGTCCATCAAGCTCACATACAGTGGGACCAATGGTAGCCGCCAATTTATTTTTAGCCTCATTGACCAAGCAAATGGAACTGACGGCTATCGCAAAGATTGAAATCGAGCTTTATGGTTCTTTGGCGGCAACAGGAAAAGGGCACGCAACAGATACTGCCATATTGTTAGGGTTACTTGGCCATACACCTAGCACTATTGATACACGTATGACCAGCAGCTATCTTTCTCCTATTTTTTCTGGCAAGACATTAAATGTGTCAGGTATTCACACGATTGCATTTGATACAGAGCAGGATATTTATTGGTACGACGATACTGTCCTGCCCTATCACCCTAACGCGTTGACGCTTCGTGCTATGTCGACTGACGGTACTCGTTATCAGCAGACCTACTATTCGATTGGTGGTGGTTTTGTTATCAATGAAGAAGATGCCACCGATCCGGATGAAGATCATGCCAGCCCAACGATCGATAGCGTGCCTTATCCTTTTAATAATGCAGCAGAACTACTAGAACAATGTCGTCAGTATGATTTGAGCATCAGCGAATTGGTACTGGCCAATGAATGCCACTTCCATGACAAAGAAGAAGTATTTGCCTACCTAGATAGTATTTGGGAGGTTATGCAAGATTGCGTTAAGCAAGGCTGTGAAAATGGTGGTATTTTGCCAGGTGGCTTGGATGTCAAACGCCGTGCACAAGATTTACACATGCAACTGTCTGCGGAAAAAGACCAACCTATCACCAAAACTGATAAATTAGCCGCCATGGATTGGGTAGACTTATACGCGCTCGCCGTCAATGAAGAGAACGCCAATGGCGGCAAAGTTGTGACCGCACCCACCAATGGCGCAGCGGGTATCATTCCTGCAGTATTGCACTACTATCGTGATTTTTTACCTAACTACAGCCAAGATGGTGTCCGCAAGTTTTTATTGAACGCCACCGCTATCGGTAGCCTAATCAAGCAAAATGCCTCCATCTCTGGTGCTGAAGTCGGCTGCCAAGGCGAGGTTGGATCAGCGTGCGCGATGGCAGGTTCTGCATTAGCAGAGATCATGAATGGAACACCAGCTAAATGCTTAAATGCGGCAGAAATCGGTATTGAGCATAATTTAGGTCTAACCTGCGACCCTATTGGTGGACTGGTGCAGGTGCCTTGCATCGAGCGCAATGCCATGGGGGCGGTCAAAGCTATCAACGCAGCACGTCTGGCCTGTAGAGGAAATGGCCAGCACTTCGTCTCTTTGGATAAGGCTATAGAAACCATGAAGCAGACAGGTGCTGATATGTCTGATAAATATAAAGAGACCGCTCGTGGTGGCCTAGCTGTCTATGCTGATAATAGAATTCCTACTGCGACGCGCGGCGTTAGTGTTAACTACAGTCAATGTTAATGTAATTGATAAATGTTACCTTTAACCACGCTATCTCATCATAGCAGCAGATATCGTATCAATAAAAAGGCCGCTATATATTAGCGGCCTTTTTATTAGTTGTATACTTTCAAGCTGTACTATTCAGCAGTTTTTGAAACGACTTCGTTTAAAATCCAAACTGGTTTGACCACATTAGAGCCTTCAGCAGTGACTGCTTCTTGGCGTACATCTAATACATAACGATAGTTTGGCTCATAAGTGAAGCCTTGAATGTTACCACTTAAAGTGGTGTAGTTTTTCTGATAAGTTTGGCGATACTGTAGGCACTGTGATTCAACCATCGTACCGTCTGTTGCAGTCAGGTCACAAACTGCTTTACGCGGTGCGATTTCTACTTCAAAACTTGGAATATTTACCACTTTGACGTTCATAGGCTGTCCTTCTACAACCATTGTACGCTCATTGTCCATGTCCATAGTAGAACAACCAGTAAGAGCAAAAGTTGTCATCAATGCTGCAAGTGCTAATCTTTTCATTATTCAATCCTCAGATAATTGGTAATAATTCTTCATTTTCTATCTAAATTTATTATTTTAAAAACTCTACTGCATTTCTTCATACAACAAAGCTTCTTTCTACCATGATGATATTTAGAGTCACGCTAATTGAAATCTCTAGCCAGCTTTACTAGCGTTGTAGTGAATATCATCTGTTCACCCCAGCAAGTATAGGTCGCAACTCACCTTACTCTCTATGACTGCTTTGTAAAGTAACGTCAGCTTTTGCAACTGATGTTAATAAAGCGTATTGAATAAAAGAGTAATTTGATAACAGCTTAGTATTAGATACAAAAAAGCCAGAGCAATAATCACTCTGGCTTTTTATAAATAGATTTAAAAAATCTGTCAAGATTGAAACTTTTAAGACCGTTTCTAACTGCGATAGTCAGCGTTTATTTTGACATAGTCGTATGACAAATCGCAGGTATACACCGTATCGCTAGCATCACCACGAGCAAGATCAATGTGAATGGTAATCTCAGCGCGGCTCATGACTTTTTTACCTGCTTCTTCTGTATAGCTGGGCGCGACACCGCCATTTTGACAAATCATCACCTCATCTAAATACACATCAACTTGCTCGGTGTCTAGGTCGTCAATACCAGCATAACCGACTGCCGCCAAGATGCGCCCCCAGTTTGCATCACTCGCAAAGAATGCCGTTTTTACCAGTGGTGAATGCGCCACAGCATAAGCCACATCGCAGCACTCTTGCGTGGTCTGCCCGCCAGTCACTTTAACCGTCATAAACTTGGTCGCCCCTTCACCGTCACGGACAATGAGCTGCGCTAAGCGCACAAATACTTCGCGCAGTGCATCAAAAACGGCCTGATAATGCGGATGCGCTGGACTATCAATCACCTCTGAGCTGGCAGCACCTGTCGCAATCAATACGCAGCAATCATTGGTCGATGTATCCCCATCAACAGTAATACGGTTAAACGACTGCTCATTGATAGCGCTGAGCATCTCTTGCAATAAGTCGGCCGCGATATTGGCATCGGTTGCGACATAACCCAGCATAGTCGCCATATTTGGACGTATCATGCCTGAGCCTTTTGACATGCCAGTGATATGATAGCTAGTACCTGCAACGTCGACTTTTTGGCTTGCAAGCTTAGGGATAGTATCTGTCGTTCGGATACCATTAGCAGCAGCCAACCAGCTGTCAGAGGCCAAGTTCGCCAGCGCATCGTCTAAACCTGCAATGACTGCATCACTATTTAATGGCTCGCCAATCACGCCAGTAGAAAATGGCAATACTGTACTAGCCTCTACGCCAGCTTTCTCAGCCAAGGCTGTACAGATTTCAGTAGCGCGGCGTTTGCCATCAGCGCCCGTGCCTGCGTTTGCATTACCCGTATTAGTGACCAAATAGCGCGGACTGGCCTTGGCAAAGTGCTCACGTAATATACGTACAGGAGCGGCGCAAAATGTATTTTTAGTCGTGACAACTGCAGTCGTAGCCTGCTCAGCGATTTCAATCACGACCAAATCATCACGATTTTTATAACGTACGCCCGCGGCAGTTGCGCTCAGCTTAATGCCATCAATGGGATAAATAGTATCAGGTACTGCTACGTTTCCAACAGCCATAATAAAATCCTTATTTTTCAATTTTTATCGTTGTTTTTAGGTGATGTAATAAACACTATAGTTGATCCAATTTAAAGGTGGTACAAGGCAACCGAGTGTAGATGTATATGTCATACTTCAAGCGAGGTTAACGCCGTAACGCTTTTATACTGGATTGACTATATCTGAATATTACGGTTTTTTTAGGTCAAATGCCGACCAGATTGGCGCATGATCTGAAGGTTTTTCCATCGCACGCAGCTCATAGCTGATGCCAGCATCGATGCATTCACTGACGAGGTCCGAGGTACATAGGATATGATCGATACGTAGACCGCGCTTGGGTTCATCATTAAAGCCGCGACTGCGATAATCGAACCAACTGTATAATTCGGTACTCTCTGGATAATGCAAACGGTACGTATCGGTCAACTCACGCGACATCAATGCTGAGTACCATTCGCGTTCCTCTGGTAAAAATGAGGTTTTTCTATTTTTCAACCAGCGCTTGGCATTGACCTCACCGATACCGATATCTATGTCTTCTGGCGCAATATTCATATCTCCCATGACAATGATCGAACGACCTTCTGCCTTTAGTGTATCAATATAAGCCATTAAATCTGCATAATACGCACGCTTCATTGGAAATTTGGTCGGATGGTCTTGGCTCTCTCCTTGTGGAAAATAACCGTTGAGCACATCTACTTCACGCCCTTCAAGTTCATAGCGTGCATGTATAAAACGCTTTTGTGCTTCAGTATCTTCGCTAGGAAAACCTTTTTGTACAAATATAGGCGCCACTTTCGACAATAACGCCACGCCATAATGTCCTTTTTGCCCAAAATACTCTACGTGATATCCTAGACCTTCTATGTCATCAAGTGGAAATTGATCGTCATGGACTTTGGTCTCTTGTAGACCCATGACATCAGGATCGATTACCTCGCGCACTGCCTCAAGCTGATGCTGGCGAGCACGGATACCATTGATATTAAAACTGACAAAACGGGTCATAAACTGTCCTATACTGATTGATTAAAATACGGTGCTGATATAGATGTATGCGATGCAAATGTCTATGATAACAGACCTAGGCCGCCCTAGCTGTTGCATGGCTTTATATCTTGAGCTAGAGTAGCGCTTATTATAAATATAATAGAGACTATTTCTTGTTGGGTTTCTTATTTGCCCGCATATATAAATTACGTTCGCCAAACAACCTTTATCAAAAATACTGAGCACCCTTATGACGACAACTGAGCATAAAAATAAAAATACAGCCGTGAATAATAATATGGAACCACTATTTGCTAAAGATTATAACGTCTACATCAACCATACGGATGCAGGCGGCATAGTTTATCACGCCAACCATCTGGTGTTTTTCGAAAACTGCCGCCGTGATTGGTTTACCAAACTGGGCTTAAACGGTTACTTTTTGCAAACTGATGATGGCGACATACAGCATTTTGTCGTGAGTCAGGCGGATTTACAATACAAGAGGGCCATTCTCTTGGATGAAGTCATCTCTGTACGCATCGATAAAGTAGAGCTAAAGCCTGCCAGCATCATATTTTATCAAAGCATTCACCGCAGCACATCAGATAATAGCGCCACAGACAAAGCGAGCAGCCAACTATTAAGTAGCACCAAAATTGTCATTGCCTGTGTGCAAAACCTCGTGAAGCCAGAGCCAATGGCCAATAACGAAACAAATAATGATCAACCTGACAACGCAGTGAATACCACACCCATGCGCCCTATCCGTGTACCAAAAGAATTACGAGATGCTATTGAGCAGGCGGTTAGTGAGCAAATGAACGAGCGACTGTAGAACGCTATGGGCATTGATCCTGATAGACCCTTGCTTGAATTTAATAATCTCTGGGTGCATGGCAGACCGGTAGTCGGTAGCGATAATCCTAAGCACAGTAGTGGTGAACAGACAAAAACCTTTGCACCGCATAAACTCTATCAAAGATGGTCAAATAAGCGACAAAAAAATGCGCTATCTGATGACCTATCGCCTCATAGCCGCATATTGATAAACGGTGCGAGTGGCAAGCTACTATCAGGGCAAATCACCGTTTTAACTGGTGCTTCTGGTAGTGGCAAGTCGGTACTATTGCGGGTTCTGGCAGGGCTATTGCCGATAACCACTGGCGACATTCATCTACGAGATAATGCCATGCCAAATCAGAACCATAAAAGCATCCATACCGCTTCACCTACGGATTGGCGTAAGCACGTTGCTCTACTTGCTCAGCATCCACAGTTATTAGAAGGGAGCGTGCTTGAAAACCTAAAAATGCCTTATGACTTGCAGGCACATCGGACTCAGAGTTTTGATATAAACTGGCATATATCCCAGCTTGAGACGCTCAATAGACATTCAGACTTTTTGCAACAAGAGTCTCATCATTTATCTGGTGGTGAGCGTCAATTGGTGAATACGTTGCGTCTATTACAATTAAACCCACAAGTACTATTGCTAGATGAACCAACCGCTGCGCTAGATATCGATACCTCAGCGCAGCTAGTGAACCTGCTGATGAGCTGGTTACAGGCGGATACTCAGCGCACGTTGTTATGGGTGACTCATGATACCAAAGATATCATGCCGCTGGCTCATAGACATTGGCGTATGCAAGCAGGTGTACTAACTGAGGTATTCTAAAATACTATCGTTAAACGCTTGCTCAAAACCTTGAGTAGATTGCGCTCATTATACTCCCATCTTTTTTCACCTTTTTATCATGAGCACCCATGAATGGTATGGATGATATGCAAGTATTTCTAACTTACAGTGATATTGCACTCGCCAGTTGTATGATTATCATCGTACTACTCATCTCATGGCAACTGCGCTTAAAACTGACAAAAACGCTCTTGATAGCTACTATTCGCACCATCGTGCAGCTTAGCTTTATTGGTCTGATACTGGCATGGATTTTTGCACGCGAACAATGGTACGAAGTGTTGCTGATTTTGACCATCATGACCCTGATTGCAGGGAGTGCTGCCAAAAATCGTGTCAAACGCAGCTATAAAGGGTTGCTAACCGATACGCTAATAGCCGTCGGCATCTCAGCGACACTGGTCACTGCGGTAGCGATGATCGTTATCCTAAGAGTGCAGCCTTGGTATACGCCGCAATTTATTATTCCTATACTGGGCCTGATACTAGGCAACTCTTTGACTGCCATCTCATTAACGAGCAATCAGTTGATCGAAGCTTTTCATGAGCAGCAAGGGCGTATCGAGATGATGCTGAGTCTTTCAGCTCGACCATTTGAGGCCGTCCATGAGCAGATTCGTGCCGCAATCACAAATGGCATGACCCCAACGCTCAACTCTATGCTAGTCGTCGGTATTGTCAGCTTGCCCGGTATGATGACGGGGCAAATATTGGCTGGTGCCGACCCCACACAAGCGGTCCGCTATCAGATAATCACGATGTTTTTGATCTGTGTGAGTAGCACACTTGGCTGTACCATCAGCGCGCTGCTCATTTATCGACGCTTTTTTAATAAAATTCAGCAGTTTATTTTACCTCGTTAGTTTCTCCTTTGATCTTATCTCTCAGGTTGACGATCAAGCGTTATCATTCTAAAAAACCAGACCGTTGTTTATCCATAGTCAATCAATATTAAAAGTGGTACAAGGCAGACGAGTGCAAGTACTACAGTGGTAGGCTGAACGAGTCTAACGCTGTAACACTTTAATAGTGGTTCGACTATACATAAGCTCGTTAACTCATCTAAACAGTCAATCACTTTGCTCATCATCAATAAATAGCCTGCCCTGTCTTTATATTCATTACCAGCTCAAAAATACACCTTACTGTGACTCATTTCTTAAACATCATACATGTATCAAATTGTTCAGCTTTATCTATGTACTGCTCAGTCTTGCTTTCTATTATTGTCTTCAACATTATTCATGCTACTGTATTGCTTAAATGTATCGTTTTTTTGATACCGTAGTTGCAAAAACCAGATAATATCTACTTGAAATACAGGTTATTTCTGTCATTGGATTATCTAATTGTTTGATTCATTTAACTCACCCATCAGTAGTTAATTAGATTGAACAACGGCAACAACAGCAAGCAGACACGGACGTTACTGCATTCAATAGCAGGTTAATCACATTAATGCTGATTTGTGATATTGACATGCATATGACTGCTTTCTTAAAAAACATTCACCTATATCAAACTGCAAGGACGCTGACTATGATGCCAAACAAACCTTGGCTTGACCAATATCCGGCAAGTGTACCAAAGACGATTAATCCTGATACTTATGGCAACGTGATGGAGTTGTACGAGGAGTGCTTTGAACGTTTTAGCGGGCATCCAATGAGTATATGTATGGGTGTTACGCATACTTATAATGATGTCAATAATGCTTCTTTGGCAATCGCCGCATGGTTACAAGCGCAAGGTCTACCTAAAGGCAGCGTCGTGGCACTCATGATGCCAAACGTCCCACAATATTTACCAATCATGATTGGTATCTTACGCGCAGGTTACGTCTGTACCCCGATCAACCCACTATATACAGGTCGCGAGCTGCGTCATCAATTGAATGACTCAGGCGCTCAGGTGATTTTTGTGGTGGATAACTTTGCTCAAGCGCTAGAGCAAGTCATTGAAGAGACCAATATCAAGCGTATTGTACTCTCAAAAATGGGCGATATGATGGGTCTCAAAGGTATTCTAGTAAATACCATTATCCGTCAAGTCAAACGCTTGGTGCCCAAATACAAGCTGAACGACCCTAAGCATGAAGTCACGAAGTTTCCCGATGTGCTCAAAAAAGGTAAAAACTTACCTTTTCATGCGCCAAAAATGACTTTGGACCAAAAAGCATTTTTGCAATATACCGGTGGTACAACTGGACTTTCTAAAGGTGCGATTTTATCTCAGCGTAATATTGTCGCAGGAGCCATGCAATCAGAAGCATGGACGCGCCCTATCACGTCAGAGATTAACGAAGTTTATATCAATATGGTCATGGCGCTCCCGCTATATCATATTTTTGCCTTTATGCTAAGCTCACTTGGTATGCGTTCAGGCTATACCTTTATCCTGATACCCAATCCACGCGACATCCCTGGATTTATCAAAACCTTATCTAAACAACCGTTCCATATTTTCCCAGCAGTGAATACTTTGTTTAAAGGCTTGCTTGATAATCCAAACTTTAAAGACCTTGATTTTAGCTCGCTACGTATCTCGCAAGCAGGCGGTATGGCAGCGACCGAACAGACGGCAGCGCGCTGGCTTGAAACCACTGGCTGCGCCATGATCGAAGGCTGGGGTATGACTGAGGGTGTGGCTGTCGGCACTTCCAACGTGATTACTGACCGTAAGTTTAACGGCACTATTGGCGTCCCAGTCCCGAGCGTTGATGTCATCATCATAGATGAAGACGGCAAGCGCGTCGGTGTCAATGAAGCTGGTGAGATGTGTGTTAAAGGTCCTAACGCCACCTCAGGTTATCTGAATAGAGACAGTAGCGAAGACTTTACTGAAGATGGTTACTTTCGCACGGGCGATATCGTCAGTATGGATGAAAAAGGCTACTTTAGATTATTAGACCGTAAAAAAGACATGATTTTGGTCTCAGGCTTTAATGTTTTCCCGAATGAAGTAGAATCCGTGATGCTTGATTGTGAAGGCATTCTTGATTGCGCGGTGATTGGTATTCCTGATGAGCGTCAAGGTGAAGCGGTTAAAATTTATATTGTTCCTGCAGACAATAACGTGACTAAAGAAGTCATTACAGAGTTTGCGCTAGACAATCTGACTGGTTATAAGTGTCCGCGCTATATTGAATTTGTGAGTGATCTGCCAAAGAGTAATGTCGGTAAAGTATTACGCCAAAAATTACGTGAAAAACATCAAGCAGATCATCCTCAACAATAAGCAAATCCCCTCAATAAAAAAGCGCCTTTATCTTAACTATAGGCGCTTTTTTATTCTATATATTCCTCTTTAATTGTCATTTTTATAACTTTTACCAATGATTATATAAATGATAAATACCATTCATTAGCGTGAACCTCTTGTCTCTTTTACCTTTCAACACATATTGTTCAATATATCAAACGTAAATATAAACTATTGAGTTCTTTGATAGCCGTAACGAATTTAGTTGTAGTTATGTTAATGTAATGCCGAAATGTGTCACTAAGTTTTCTATCGATTTAGATTAATTGAATATTTAATTTAGGTCATTTTACGACTGTTAATTTGAATAAGGATTTTAATTTTAAAAACAGTAATCAGCCGTTTGAGCTACTTAGATGCTTATTTTTTAGTAGCTCATTCTTAGCAGTTGAATCAAATTTTATAAAGGACTCTGTACTTTAGCAGTATGTGAAAACAAAGGATAGCACTCGACAATTCATCGCTCAAAAGGCACTGATGTATATCGTCGACATGGATGTGACTACTTTTTTATAGAACCTTAACTTATCTTAATTTAAGGACGCTAGGCATGACAGCAGATAAACCTTGGCTTGCTCAATACCCTGAAAACGTACCCAAGACCATCAACCCTGATCAATATGAAAGCCTCATAGAACTATATGAGGAGTGCTTCAATCGTTTTCGTATGCATCCGATGACTATCTGTATGGGTGTGACTCATACCTATGATGATGTTGATAAGGCGTCACTGGCAGTAGCAGCATGGTTACAAGCTCAAGGCTTACCGAAAGGCAGCGTCGTGGCACTCATGATGCCAAACGTCCCACAATATTTACCAATCATGATTGGTATCTTACGCGCAGGCTATGTCTGCACCCCTATTAACCCATTGTATACCGGTCGTGAGTTACGTCATCAATTAAATGATTCAGGTGCTCAGGTGATTTTTGTGGTGGACAATTTTGCTCAAGCACTTGAGCAGGTCATTGAAGAGACCAATATCAAACGTATTGTCCTATCAAAAATGGGCGATATGATGGGTCTAAAAGGTATTTTGGTAAATACTGTCATCCGTCAAGTCAAACGCTTAGTGCCTAAATACAATCTAAATGATCCTAAGTACAACGTCACGAAATTCCCTGAAGTACTGAAAAAAGGACGTAATCTACCGCTTCAAGCACCCAAAACCACGCTGCAACAAAAAGCGATTCTACAGTACACAGGCGGCACAACGGGTCTGTCTAAGGGTGCTGTTTTGACGCAGCGTAATGTCGTCGCAGCGGCGATGCAATCAGAAGCATGGTACCGTCCAGTGACCTCAGACATTAATGAGGTGTACATTAACATGGTCATGGCATTACCGCTTTATCATATCTTTGCGTTTATGCTCAGCTTACTTGGTATGCGTTCAGGTTATACTTTTATATTAGTACCCAATCCGCGCGATATGCCGGGGTTTGTTAAAACCCTATCCAAGCAGCCGTTCCATATTTTCCCTGCGGTCAACACCCTGTTTAAAGGGTTGCTTGATCAACCAAACTTTAAAGATTTGGACTTTAGCGCCCTTCGTATCACTCAGGCGGGCGGTATGGCGGCAACCGAGCAAACAGCAGCCCGTTGGTTAGAGGTGACTGGTTGCCCTATGGTCGAGGGCTGGGGTATGACAGAAGGGGTTGCTGGCGGTACCGCCAACGTCATTACTGATCGTAAGTTCAACGGTACAATCGGCATACCAGTTCCTAGTGTCGATATCATCGTCGTTGACGAAAATGGTGAACGTGTCGCCATGCATGAGGCAGGTGAGATGTGTATCAAAGGCCCAAACGTCATGTCAGGCTATTTCAATCGAGACAATACTAATGATTTCACAAGCGATGGTTACTTCCGTACTGGCGATATTGTGAGCATGGATGAAAAAGGCTACTTCACTTTACTAGACCGTAAAAAAGATATGATTTTGGTGTCAGGATTCAATGTATTTCCAAATGAGATTGAAGCGGTCATGCTTGACCATGAAGGTATCGTCGATTGCGCCGTGATTGGTATCCCTGATGAAAACCAAGGTGAAGCCGTCAAAATCTATATTGTGCCTGCAGACAACAATGTCACCAAAGAAGACATCAAAGAGTTTGCATTAGACAATCTAACCGGATATAAGTGCCCGCGTCATATCGAGTTTGTCAGCGAACTACCGAAAAGTAACGTGGGTAAAGTATTGCGTCAAAAGCTACGTGAGCAGCACATATCAGACAACCCGCAAACGTTGTAATCTATACATTATGATTTTGCCATAGAGACAAAAAAGCCCACTATTATTAAAGTGGGCTTTTTGTTTTTATTGCACGAGCGTGTTGCATCAGCTCAATCGACTCATCACTTGCAGCGGCAAACGCTTCATTGCCTGTCCCACGATTGACCATGGCAAGCTTGGTACACACGCTTCTTCCACACCTGCTTCAATCGCCGCAACAATCGCTTTAGTACCGGTATCAGTATCCACTTCAAACGGCAATGGCTTGGCATTCGTATTAATCTCAGTACGGATGTAACCGGGATAAATAGTAGAGACTTTAATAGGCAACTTAGTCAATAGCATATCAGCACGAATCCCTTCTGCAAGATGTGCCAAACCTGCTTTACTCGCGCCGTAAGCTGTCAGGTGCTTAGGTAGACCGCGCATCGCTGACATGCTCGACATTGCCACCAGATGACCGCTATTTTGAGCCCGAAAGATATTCATCGCCGCTTCACATTGCGCTAATGCCGAGATAAAATTAACCTCAACAGTACGGCGGTTGGTATCAAAGCGCCCTTTACCAATACGGCGGCTATCGCCAATACCGGCATTGACTATTACGCGGTCAATCGTGCCAAAGTCAGCAACAAATGCATCAAATACTTTGAAAACAGCATCGTAATCACTGACATCTAGCGCTCGGTACTCAACGCGTATATTAGGATATGCTGCTACCAGCTCTGACTGCAGGCTCTCTAAACGATCAGTACGGCGCGCACAGATGGCGAGGTTGTAACCAAGCTTAGCAAACAATCTTGCCATGCCCTCGCCCAATCCTGAACTGGCACCAGTAATCAATACAGTCTTGTTTTTCCCTACTTGCTGCTCATTTAACTCTTTTAGATATCGCGACGGCTGAATCGCACTAAACATCTGATTCTTACTTTGTTTAGCACTTTTGGTTACTAAATTGATCAATTTATTTTTCATAGACAATCCTGTTTATATCAATATTAGATAAAATCGATAGCCTATAATATCGCAAATCGATAGATGGGGCTTGTCAGTTGTAAAAATAAACGAAAAATACTCAACAAATATAATGACTGACGTTAACGATATACGTAGCGATCACATATTTAAAATAGCCACTTTATCACGGCTTTAATATATCACTACGATGTGCTGTCAGCCTAACGCCACGTCACAAAACGCTTACCTTCAGAAAATAGATGACTGTATTCGTTCAAAGACAACAAACGCGTGCTTTGATTTTTTAGGGTGATCGATGTCACGCCTGTATTTACTAAGCTTTTATTTAACTGATACGCCGTTTGACGGCCTTGTTTTAAGAGCTGCGCGGTAATGGCAGCGATGACGCCACCTGAGGTAAAGACCAACACCGTACTATCCTGATCTAGGCTCATATTGACTATTTTTGTGCGTACTTGTTGAAGTGCTTGATGCGCACGCTCATTAAACTGCGGCCAGCTCTCAATATAGTCTTGATCATTGTCGCCAGCATGCCAGCGCTGCATCGCTTGGTCGAATAGCTCAGCCAAACGCGTGGACGGTGATTCTGCTTTGGCAATTTCAGCGGATATATCGGCTCGATTACCAAAATTCCCAGCTGATTTCACAAACACGTCTTTATGATTAAACTCATCAAATTGCGGCAGAATATAACTATTGGGCTCGTTAAAATCGATGGCTGACATAGTTGGTGTACCATCACCGTGATTAGCATGAATGAAAGGTTGATAACCCTCCCAAAAATGGCGCGCAGAATCTTGTTGCCTAATCAAATTACCCGTAAATATCGCATCGATTCGGCGCTGGGTATTTGCGTAATGCTGACCCAACATTTTTGCTTGAGTTTCACCTAGCTCTGAGAGTTGATCGTAGTTTTCTTGACCAAAAGAGGCCTGACCATGACGGGCTAAAAGTATGGTTGTCATAAAATACTGCCTTTTGTTATTTTATCCAAAATATTATTTTCTTATATTTCAGATGAATCAGAGGATTTTGCAAAATAGCCCTTTGGTAAAATGCCTTTCACTACTTTTTGTACAGGGTCTGGCAATTTCTCAATCGTCGCGGCATCGATTCCTCTGTCTTCCAAATGCGGCTGAACGTGTGCATTGAACAGCGCCTCGCCTTCATATTGCGCAATCAGTTTGAGACATTTGGCGTGCATGACATGTATAGCGAGCCAAGCGTTCTTAAATGCTGGATTGGTGGTTTGCTTATGATAGTAGCGATAGTAGATTTGCTGAATGATACCTGATAGACGGAACAGACCGAATACTTCATAAAAGGTCCAGTTATCTATCTTAAGTCCAGATTTTTCTAGATAATAAGCAACCACTTCATCACGCGTCATCATACCTTCTAAATGAGTTGGCTGACGACGAAACTGCTGCATGACAATGTTATCGTCTTCCTCAATCCAGTAAGCCAAGGCACTACCTAAATCCATTAATGGATCGCCAAGCGTTGCCATCTCCCAGTCAAGCACGCCAATCACTTTAGTCGGCTCATCTGCATCGAGTATGACGTTGTCAAAGCGCCAGTCATTATGAATGATGCACGTTTTGCTATCAGCAGGCGTGTGCTTTTTGAGCCACTGTCTGACCAAGGCAAAGCTTGGGACGTTAGGGGTCTTTGCTTTGACATAGCGCTTGTCCCAGCCACTAATTTGGCGCGCGCAATAGCCATCACCGCGACCCAAATCAACCAAATCAGGATGCTCGGTATAGTCTATCTGATGCAGCTCTACCAACGCATCCAAAACATTGGTACAAAGTAAACGGGTTTGTTCAGCCTCTAGATCGACCCCTTTTGGTAAGTTTGCACGAGGAATGATCCCCTCCATACGCTCCATGACATAAAAATCAGCACCGATGACGGCTTCATCTGTACATAGAGCCATCATCTCAGGTACGTAAGGATAGGCATCTTTTAGTGCATTTTGGACGGTATATTCGCGCACCATGTCATGTGCAGATTTTGCCTTAGTACCTTTTGGCGGACGGCGTAAGATAAGATCTTGGTTTTTATCATCGCCTTCATATTGCAAGCGATACGTCCAGTTTGATGCGCCGCCTGAAAACTGAGTGACTGTAGGCTCACCTACGACATCGACACCTTGGCTACGCAGCCATGCGCTCACCGCTTTGGTATCAAGCTCTTCACCCTCACGTACGGCACCGCCTTTATCGAGTACTTTATTATCAGTTACCATGAGACATTCCTTATCCTGTAATGATTTATTTTTATAACATCTAGTAGTATTAAAATAGTTAATAACAATGAAATAGTATTAGTGATGAAAAATTCACTACTAAATCGTTAATAGTGAATTTTCAATTTGTGTTATTTTTAGCAACCATGGTATGGGCAAGTTAAGACTCACTCACACCCATTGATTAACCTTAGGCTTTGTTAGACTGAGAACGGCTAAAACCTTGACGTTTTAGCTCTAGCTTGGCAATCATGGTTTTGTGGACTTCATCAGGACCATCTGCGAGGCGTAGTACACGGGCTTGGGCATAGAACCCTGGTAGCATCGTGTCTTGACATACACCCATGCCACCATGAATCTGAATCGCCATATCAACCACTTCTTGTAGCACCGTTGGCGCAACCACTTTGATCGCAGAGATTTCAGTCAATGCCGCTTTGGTTCCTTGAGCATCCATTTTTTGCGCCGCATAAAGGGTTAGCAAGCGCGCTTGATCAATCTTGATACGCGCCTCAGAGATACGCTCAAAGTTTCCGCCCAATTGTAGTAGCGGCTTACCAAACGCAGTACGTGACATGCCTCGCTTAACCGCCAATTCTAAAGACTTCTCAGCCGCACCAATACAACGCATGCAGTGATGAATACGACCTGGCCCCAAGCGACCTTGCGCAATCTCAAAACCTTTACCCGGCCCACCAATAAAGTGACTGACGGGCACACGTACATTATCAAAGCTGATCTCACCATGACCGTGCGGCGCATCATAATCACCGAATACTTTGAGCATGCGCTTGATCTTAACACCCGCAGTATTGACTGGAACTAATACCATCGAATGCTGATGATGGCGACCGGCAGTTTCGTCAGCGGTATATGCCATAACAATCAAGATGTCAACTGCAGGATCACCAAGACCCGAAGACCACCATTTACTACCGTTGATAACGATTTCATCACCATCAACCACAGCAGTTGCTTGCATATTGGTGGCATCGCTTGAGGCCACATCAGGCTCAGTCATACAAAACACTGAGCGGGTCTCACCTTCTAATAGCGGCGTGAGCCATTTGTCTTGCTGTTCTTGCGTACCATAGCGCCATAATAGCTCCATATTGCCGCTGTCAGGCGCATTGCAGTTAAACACATGCGGCGCGAGCAAACTGCGACCCGTCAGCTCGGCAATGGGCGCATAGTCAGTCACTGAAAGCCCTGCACCTAAGGTGTCGTCAGGTAAGAATAAATTCCATAAGCCTTCTTCACGTGCTTGTTTGCGTAGGTTGTCATAAGCGTCTGGCCACTCCCAGTTTTCCCAGTTACCATCAGGATTTTTCTTATGACATTCTTCCCAGAATTGGGCTTCGATGGGCTCAATATTCGTTTCAATGAACGCTTTGACTTTGGCATGCATGGCTTGACCATGTTCCGTTGCGGTAAACATTAAATTGTCGTTAGACATAAATGACTTCCTTTTCTTTATTGATTGTCTAAATCGGGTTTTGACAAAAAGCTCTACCAGACCTTTAATACGAGCCTTAGTGTACGGACGTGTACTGTTCTCTGTATCCTACATTTATAACACAGCAGTTATGATTAAACAGCAAAAAGGCGCGACCCGCTAGGACACGCCTTTTACAAAATACAAACAGTGTGTTGCTGAACATATAATCGCTAAAATACTAGCTATCAGACATCATAATGATATCTAACACTATTTTAGAATATTCAAACGGCTGTTTAGCTCAAAACGTGCGAGCGCATCTGGCAGTTTGTCCACTGCCATACTGAGCGTCGCTTCTGCGGCTTGCGCAAGGCCAAGTTTCTCTGCCAGCGTTGGCTTTTGGCGTGAATGTAATGCGTATACTTCGCTGTTTTCCATACGCTCTAAAATGTAGCTGTCAGAGGTCTGCAAACTGTCAATCAGGTTAAGCTTCAACGCATCTTCGCCGTACCAGTGCTCACCTGTTGCCACTTTGGCAACATCTAACTCTGGACGGTAAGTATTGACAAAGTGCTTAAATAGCTCGTGCGTCTGCTCTAGCTCTTCTTGGTATTTGGCACGATCTTCGGCATCGTTTTCTCCAAACACAGTCACCGTACGTTTATAGTCGCCTGCGGTAAACATCTCATAATCGACATCATGGTTTTTAAGCCACTTATGAAAGTTTGGCAGTTGTGACACCACCCCGATTGAGCCAATAATCGCAAATGGCGCTGCCACGACATTGTCTGCCACGCACGCCATCATGTAGCCACCACTTGCCGCTACCTTATCGACACACACCGTCAGCTTGAGACCAGCGTCTTTCAAGCGCACCAATTGCGCCGCGGCCAATCCATAGCCATGTACCAAACCGCCGCCTGACTCAAGGCGTACAATCACTTCATCGCCTTTATTGGCCGTACTGATTAAGGTACTGATTTCTTCGCGCAGATGCTTAACGGCAGTGGCTTTGATGTCACCGTCAAAATCGAGTACAAAAACTTGTGACGCAGTATCAGTGTGTTTTTTCTGCTTTTTGCTTTTTGCTTTTAGGGCCTGCTTGGCTTTTTTCGCCATTGTTTTTTTGAATGCTTTAAGCGCAGCTTTGCCTTGGGTGGCTTCCATTAAATCTTCGCGGCGCTGTTTTTGCGCTTCATTTAAATGTCTTACTTTTAGCTCAACAGGGTTTTTTGGTGGATGAAATAGCATGATTACAAATCCTCAAGTCAGTAGATATATCAATATGGCTGTTTTTATTCAGGTGCGGTTGATATGCGCACCCTCGTTGGTATTTTCAAGCAAAATGACAATATTTAACCTAATCTAGGTATGGCTCACTTCATACAGCCGATACCAATGCATGGCTGCGCTTTGATTGAACTCAGCCAGTTGTATAACAAAGGTAGATTAGGCATAATATGCGTTTATATCAAATTTTCTGCAGCCAACGTGATGACCCTTTGTCTTGATCGCGTTGTTTGTGTGTTTTTTTTGCAAATCGCTTGAAACGCACAGCAATGGCTGCATTATTGTACTTCGAATTGGGCTGATAACTGGATAACTATATTATGACGCATAGCGAATACCGAGACGAATATTGCGGAGCTGTAACCGAGAGCTTGCTTGAGCAAACCATTAGTATCGTAGGCTGGGTACATCGTCGTCGCGATCACGGTGGCGTGATTTTCTTAGACATGCGTGACCGCGCTGGTATCTTGCAGGTAGTAGTCGATCCTGATACACCAGAAGCTTTTGCAACCGCTGATGCGGTACGTCCTGAATACGTACTAAAGATCACTGGCCGCGTACGTCGCCGTTATGAAGGTACTGAAAATAACAATATGACCAGTGGCCAAATTGAGCTATTGGGTAAAGAGATTGAAGTACTGGCCAAATCTGAAACCCCGCCATTCCCGTTGAATGATGAAAAAACGACCGTATCAGAAGACCTACGTCTAAAGTATCGCTACCTTGATATGCGTCGTCCGCAAATGCAAGAGCGTATGGTGTTCCGTGCCAAAGCGACTTCAGCGATTCGTCGTTATTTAGACGATCATGGCTTCTTGGATGTTGAGACACCTATTTTGACTCGTGCAACGCCTGAAGGTGCGCGTGATTATCTTGTACCATCACGTACGCGTCCTGGTAACTTCTTTGCCCTACCGCAGTCGCCACAGCTGTTCAAGCAGTTGCTTATGGTGTCAGGTTTTGATCGTTATTATCAAATCGCTAAATGCTTCCGTGATGAAGATTTACGTGCTGATCGTCAGCCTGAATTTACTCAGGTCGATATCGAGACGTCTTTCTTAAACGAAGAAGAGATCATGAACATCAACGAAGGTCTGATCAAGCATTTGTTCAAGACCATGATGGATGTTGAGTTCGAACAATTCCCTCGCATGACTTACTTCGAGGCAATGCGCGACTATGCATCAGACAAGCCTGACTTACGTATTCCATTGAAACTGGTTGACGTTGCAGATTTGATGAAAGACGTTGATTTCAAAGTATTTGCCGGCCCTGCTAACGATCCTAAAGGTCGCGTTGCTGCCCTACGTATCCCTGGCGGTGCCTCACTAAGCCGTAAGCAAATTGATGCTTATACTAAGTTTGTTGGTATTTATGGCGCACGCGGTTTGGCTTATATCAAAGTCAATGACGCAAGCAGCATCAACAATGGTGTAGATAAAGAGTCTGGCCTACAATCACCAATCATCAAAAATATGACTGATGATGTACTTGTGAGCTTGATTGAGCGTACTGCTGCAGAAGATGGCGATATTATCTTCTTTGGTGCAGATAAAGCCAGTATCGTGAACGACGCAATCGGCGCATTACGCCAAAAAATTGGTCTAGACCTTGAAATGATAACTTGTGAGTGGGCGCCGCTTTGGGTAACTGACTTCCCAATGTTTGAAGAAACTGACAACGGTCAATGGACATCAATGCATCATCCATTTACCAAGCCTAAAGGCTCAGTTGAGGAGCTGAAAAACAATCCAGAAGCGGCTTTATCTATCGCTTATGATATGGTATTGAACGGCACTGAGATTGGCGGTGGTAGCTTACGTATCAATACTTATGATATGCAGCAAGCCGTACTTGAGGCATTGGGTATCGGCGAGCAAGAAGCAGAAGACAAGTTTGGTTTCTTACTTGATGCCCTAAAATTTGGTGCACCGCCGCATGGTGGCCTAGCATTTGGTTTGGATCGCCTAATCATGCTCATGGTAGGCGCAGACTCTATCCGTGATGTGATCGCCTTCCCAAAAACCAAAACTGCTGAGTGCCCACTAACTCAAGCTCCTGCTGGAGTGGATAGCAAGCAGCTACGTGATCTTGGTATCCGTGTTCGTGAAAAAGCACAGGCTGATACCAACAAACCTGCTCAATAAAGCATTTGATGATGTGCAATTGCTGTCTACAGTGTTTGTTACGCGATTCATCGCCATGTGAGTGGTTATGAATCCGTATCATGTTTTCAAATTCGTGCCATTGTCTGTACTACAGATGCTGGCACGTTTTGTCGCTTGGGTGATCGTCAAGATACCAAGTCTCAGCATCATGCGTACGATTCATATTAATATGGCGCTGATTACCGATACCTTGTCTGAGCCGCAAAAACGAACGCTGACCAAAGACATCATCTACCATCAATGTTTGACCAGTATCGAATCTATCAAAAGCTGGGCAATGCCACCTGAATGGAGTATTGCCCAAATTCATGAGGTTCACAATAAAGACATTTTGTTAGAAGGTCTTGCCAATCCCAATGGCATGCTTGCCATCGTACCCCATCTAGGTACATGGGAGATGATGAACGCCTGGCTCAATCAGTTTGGCGCGCCAACCATTATGTACAAGCCCGTAGACGGTAAATTCGCTAATGAGTTTATCTTGCAAGGTCGTGCGCGTCTTAATGCTACACTGGTACCTACTGATGGTAGCGGTGTCAAAGCCGTGTTTAAAACCCTCAAGCAAGGCGGCTTTAGTATTGTACTGCCGGACCATGTCCCAGATCCGTCCGGCGGCGTAGTCGTTCCCTTCTTTGGCGTTGAAACCTTAACCAGCACTCTCGCCTCAAAGCTTGCCAGCAAAACCAAATGCGCCTTAGTTGGCTTATCTTGTATCCGCCGTACCGATGGGCGCGGTTTTGATATTTACTGCTATAAGCTTGATGACCCAGCATTGTATGATCGTGATACCAAAAAGGCGACTCATGCGCTCAATCAGGCCATGGAGCATATGATTGAGGATCACTGCAGTCATTATATGTGGGGCTATCGACGGTTCAAGCGTATACCAAATCTAGGCAATCCTTATCGAAAAGACCAAACCACTTTCGCAGCCTTTGTTGAGTCGCATCACGCTACTGCTAAACGCTCTGACAATGTAAGCGACTCTCCCACTCATCACACCACGCTTGATAATCATAAGCAATAGCCATATTATCGTTTAATGATTTAGACATATCATCAATCGCAGGTATGCTAATATCGGCTGAATTCTGCATCTTTTCTTTTTATATGATTAGTCCTTCATTTATCTCACTATTATCGCAATAAGAGTGCATTATGACATCTGACGTAACTAAAACCTTACCTATAGAACCAACACAAAACCATACTGCTGAACAGCGTTATATCATTTGTATGAAATGGGGTGATAAATACGGTTCTGAATACGTCAACCGTCTGTACAATATGGTGAGCCGTCACCTGACATTGGACTTTCAAATGGTTTGCTTAACTGATGACAGCACAGGTATTGATCCTGCGATTGCTTGTTATCCCATACCTGACATGGATCTACCATCAGGTCCTGAACGTGGTTGGAAAAAGCTCACGACCTTTAAACCTGAGCTATATGATTTAAAAGGTGTGGCACTATTCTTAGATATAGATATTGTCATTGTTGATAATATTGATGCGTTTTTCACTTATCAAGCGAAGCATGAAGACAGTGTGGTCATCATCCGCGACTGGAAAAAGCCATGGCGTATGATTGGTAATAGCTCCGTGTATCGCTTTAATATTGGCATGAATACCTATCCTGATTTGCTGGCAAACTTTGAGCGCAATTTTGAGACCATTCGTACCCAAGTGCGTCACGAGCAGGCTTACCTTTCTAACTATTTGCGTGAGCATCATCACCTACAGTACTGGGATAAGACATGGTGCGTGAGCTTCAAGTATCAATGTATCGCGCCCATTCCTTTTAACTTTGTGCGGGCACCTGCTCTTCCAGATGAGGCAAAAATTGTGATTTTCCATGGTGAAATTAACCCGCCCGATGCCATTGCTGGTAGCGGCGGCAAATGGTATCGACATGTGAAACCAAGCCCATGGTTAAAGCAATACTGGCAGTAAATATTTCAAAATTCTTTTTTATATTTGATCTTTTTTAATTTGCAATAATAGGTTAAAACTAGCTTTTGTTTGGATAGTTTAAGAATAGACTAATGGTAAACACTATGACTTTGAACAAAAAAACAACTAACAAAGTTGAACTAAACGTTAGCAATCAATTCGTTTCTATAGAAATATTCGATGCTAGTGAGCCAACGCAAATTTTGCGTAATCAAGCAGTAAATATTATTGCTTCCGGTCCTTCTGTCACTTCCTTAGCAATATCAGATATTTGTCAAGAACCAACTATATTTGTTAATGGCAGTATTAGTCTAACTGCAAAAGATAATTTTTCTCATATCGTTGGTTATGTCATTAGCGATGCTCGTTTTGTAAGCCACCAACCTGATATCATACAGGAACACTATTCTGGGCAACCTTTATATGCAACATTAGCAGTATTCGAGGCGATAGCTACATTTTTACCTGATCTGATACTCACTTATCATCATGCAATGAGGTTAATCTATCCAGTAGACCGACCTCTCAGTGTCAGATCAAAAAAGCCTTGGCTACACAGACTGTTTTTTGCAAGACAATTGCTCAATAAGAAAAAACTACTGACAGACTTTGAGGCGTATTCAAACTTTGTCGTTGACTCTTCTTACCAGCCACAACCTATTGGTGTTTCTCTTGATATTACTTATGGATTTGTGGAAGCTGGCACTGTGGCCTATGTAGCAACACAGCTTGCTTTCTCCAGACAAGCTTCCACTATTCATCTTTATGGCATTGACCTAATAAATAATCATCAACCACGATTTTACGAAGATAAGAATAATACTGCGCCATGCAAACTTGATAAAGCCATCACTAATCGTATTGTGCCATCTTTTGACTTACTAGCCACAGTATATAAAGAGCATGGCGTCTTGGTTTATAACCATTCATCTATCTCCAAAAGCCTATTTCAAAACTTAATATATGCCGTTTAAATATATTTATATTACATATTAATCATATACTGCTCGTTCATATAAATACAAATAGTACTTTATTATTCATCACAGTACATGTACGGAAACTTATTATGGTAAGACGTAAAAAAACTAAGCTCGAAAACCTGTTCAATTTTAATCGTTATAAAAAGCGATGGGGTGCGAAGTCATACCAGAAACAGCTGGATCAACCAGACTATGAGCAGTTAAAAAACAATATTATTTCTGGTCATCCGCCAACTAACTTTCAGTCTTATATGATAAAGGACTTGAATGAGCATATGGCTCACTTAAAAACTGCATTCATAGGCAAACCTGAAATACTTTATTATCATGCACAACTTATTGTACTTCTAAGACGTGAGTTTAATATTAAGGAAAATTTTATACTCTTTAAAAACTTATGGAGAGATGAAGGTGCTTTTTTATGTCAGCACCTTAATATGCGATGGCTTATTGCTGCTGCTGATACGTTCATTGATTATGAAAAAGACTCGACGGTAAGTGCTTTGCTGCTCAATGCTGTGGTATTGGTTAACACCATTAAACTATATGAAACTGAATATCATCTTTTTGACGTTAATAGCAAAGGTATAAAGAACTACAACCCTTCTCGACTAGAAGAAGTGGGCGAAAATTGCTTTGATTTGTTTGACGAATTGCCAAGTTTTCGTATTGGAGTTGACGACACATTACGTAACATGCGTTGGCGTTTAGAAACCATATCAAAGCCACATCCCATAGCTCATCAGTTATTATTCGAAATTTTTAATCGGGTCAATACTCATGATAGCGTTTACAAACGCTTCCGTGACTGTCATAAAAAACCTCGAACAGCATGGTGGGACAACTGATTTAATCTAAAACATAATTTGTTTAACTTCACCTTAGTCTTTGTATTTTACTTTTTTACTAATATAGCCTTGGTTTACAAATATTAAATGAAATATCTGTTTCGAGAGTCTATCAACCTCACGTTTAATTTTTTGAGATTTATTCAATTTTTTCCTAATGAAAGGAACTACTTTTGTGATTCGCTCATTTTCTAGCTGGCTCTCAAAACGTATAGAGTCTGCGTTATATATTTTATCTTGAATACATAGCGCTGGCGATACTTGATATACTGCACTTCCATTTTGTTCGATCAACTTGTCAAATACAACATGATCTATAGGACAATCTACCCCCGTTTCTTGGATTAAGGCAAGTAGTTTTTTAGCGCCATTGTAGCTAAGAATATAGCCTGCTAAACCCATGTGAGAACTTTTCATATGACACAATCTATAAGGGTATGTCAAACTAAAACCTCTATTCATCATAACTTTTTCGTACATTGTTTCGAGCTTAATGACATCAAATTCTTCTGGTAGCCAGTGGAGTTTTTTGAGAACCCCCCCTGCATATTTAGAAAAATAAATATCATCTTCAAATATCATGATATAGGGCATATTTTGTTCAACAACTTGATGCCATAAGCTATAATGACTTAAATAACAACCTACCTCACCCAGTGACAACCTTTCATTATTGATCGTTAAGTTATATTTCTCAAGGATATCTGCAACCTGTGATTTATTAATAGCATCAAAATACTCAAAACCAATCTCATGTTGCGAAAATAGATTGTCTATATGTTGGCGGCGCGCTGACTCACTGGTCAAGCTTACTACAACTACGTTTCCCATACACTTTTACCTTAAACAATAACTTTATAACTTTGTAGCATTTAGATAATAAATCGCAAATGAAACCCTGCATCCACGTATATAATATTTTTTCAAAAATATGACATCTATGATACGATAAGCGCCCATAATAATATACTCAACATATTTTTGATATATAATTTACAACATCTTTTGATGTTACTAACTATCTTAATGATCACTATATGAATATAGCACCTCTACCAGTTACGTTAAATTTTGATACTACTGCTAGTATTGTAGACAGCAATCAGCAAAAGTTTATAGTTTGCTGTTTTTTTACACCCAGTTATCAAGAGCATGCTCAAAAACTTAAACAGTCTCTAGAGCAGTTAGGGATTGATTACAATTTGCAACCAGTACCTGAACAGGGACATTGGGAAGCAAACACTCGTGTCAAGCCTTATTTTTTAAGCCACTGTTTACAAATCTTCCCTAATAGAGATATTTTATATTTGGATGCTGATGCAGTTGTCAAACATACTCTAAATCATTTTAACAAGGTCATAGCTGACGTAGCTGTATATAATACAAAACGCGCGGAAGGCATGTCACATGATTATTTAACTGGTACTATTTTTTTAAAAAATACCAAAGCTACTAAAGACTTTGTGGCCGAGTGGTGCGCCGTGCAGAGTAATTGTAAATCAACTATGGTCGATCAAGACAGTTTTGATATTGCTATGAAAAAGCATAGACCTTATATTCAAGTTGAAGATCTAGAACTGGGTTATGTGAAAATTTTTGACAAAGACTTTGATGGTAAAATTTATATCGAACAGTACCAAGCCAGTCGTGAACAAACGAAGCTTAAGCGAAAAATAATTCGTTGGCGCAATAGGGCTCTCATCATTGCTGTAGTAGCTATTCTCTTTACAACAATAGGTACTTTTATTGAGTAATTTAAAAAATTTGTAGGTACCTTATGGTTTGCAAATTCTTTAATGCTTTCACTTTATACGATATAAAGGATCTTAGTATGACTTCCAACTCTTTAAATATTTCTGCAACTATTTCTCGGCAAACAGGTGAAGCCAAAAATAAAAACACTTTAGCTTTTTGTGTAGACGAGAATTATCTTCCTTATGCTCTATTCACTGCTGAACAATTCATTCGTTTACATCCGGAACTACCCTGTGACATTTGTATATGTTTGCCTGACATTAGTAAAGTTCCTGATAAATTAAAAAATAAACAAATACGCTTTATTGAGCTATCTATCAGTGGGATAGATGCTTTGCCCGTAGGTCGTTTAAGCCTTGCTGCATATCATCGTTTATTTTTACCCCAAATTTTTGAAAATACTTATGAATATATTGTGTATCTAGATGCTGATACTTATATTAATAAAGCTTTTTATAAAAAATTATTAATTTGTATAGATAGTTTTTCCAAAAATTTCTGTGTGGCAGCAGCAGCAGACATCATGGAGCTAAAAGTTCGCTCGCATCTCAAAGAGCGACAAAAAAAAGTAGATTTATATGTAAAAACATATCATAAGCTTAATCATATCTATCGTAACTCGGGTGTTTTGGTATTTAATACTGATAACTATAATAAATCAAACATCTTAAATAAAGTATTCGCTTATGCTGTTGACAATGCTGAAAGCTTACAATGCCATGACCAGTCTGCATTAAATGGTGCATTATTAGATAATATAGCGCTGTTACCTTTTGATTTTAATTGGCAGATACACAAAACCACGTACCAGATAACAGATACGATAAACCCCTACATTATTCATTTTATTAGTGATAACAAGCCTTGGAAAATGGACAATAAATTTACTGAGGGTTACCAAGATTACTACAAAATATTTTTGGAAGAAAACTTCCCTGAGACTATTGCTGACATTTTAACCGCCTATGAACAGCGCTGTAGAACACCTAAATACAAAAACCCAGTTCGTGAGTTTTTCTCTATCCAAGGCCATCGTTTGAAAAACAGTGCTGACAGTATTCAGAGTAAGCTTTCTACCCTACAAAAAAACAAGAATAATATTCAGAATTTATTGATTCGTAAACCATTTTTAGTATCTACCGACCACTTTAACAGTGAAGATAATTAGTCTCTAATATGAAAAAAAAACTACTTGATGACCACAAAAATATAGGTTTTTTATTATTAATAGCTATTTATTTACTTCTATGGACAATCCTTCCTGCTTTTTTTTCTAGTAGTGTACCTTTTGATGTGAGTGAAGGTATTAACTGGGGCAGCGAATGGCGCTGGGGTTATTATAAGCATCCACCATTTTCCTCTTGGGTATTATATATTTTCTATAAAATATTTGGCCACGTTGGACCTTATTTACTAAGTCAACTATATGTACTGCTGACTCTATTTTTGGTATATCAGTTGGGAAAGAAAATCTGGTCGCCAGCGATAGCATTGCTTGGTAGCGCGCTAACACTGACTATCATCTATTACACTTATCCCAGTCTTGAATTTAATCATAATGTTGCCCAATTTCCAATTTGGGCTGGTTTATACTTAGCATTTTACCAAGCACTGGCTCGCAATCGATTGAGTGATTGGATCTTATTAGGTGTGATTGGTGGTCTTGGCATGCTCACCAAATATAGCGTGATATTTTTGTTGTTGCCTATGGCACTATATCTGCTATTACCAAAGCAATGGCATGTACTCAAGCAGCCACAACCCTGGGTTGCAGCAGCCATAATGCTTTCGATATTTGTACCTCATTTATACTGGCTAATGATGAATGACTGGCTACCACTCAGCTATGCTAACGGGCGCTCACATGATGTAGCTGATTCCGTAAATAGTGTTACACGCCATTTTAGTTGGCTGAGCTTTACTTTCGCCCAGCTTATTGCTCATGTTCCACTACTAGTAATTCTTGTATTCAACCGCAAACGTTTGCTTACTCTCAATGTTTACAAACAAACTCTACCAGTAGGTGCATCTCTACTCTGGTATCTTTGGGTTGCTCCTATTATTGTATTAATAATACTAAGCTTAGTGTTTGGTGTTGGCCTACGTGATATGTGGGGCATGCCGATGTGGGCATTATCAGGACTACTAGCAGCTTCCTTTATCGCACCAGCTATGCAAACTTTAACTGTTATTAAATTACGTAACGCATTAGGAGTTTGGCTAATTCTGGTGACAGTATTGATGTCCGTATATGTCGGGTTTGGTGATAAAATACGCCACAAACCATCTCGGATGCAGTGGCCTGAGCAAGCCCTAGCGACACAGGCGGTAGATACATGGGGAGGTTTGAGCAACTGCCCCATGTATAGTGTCTCAGGTGACCGCTGGCTAAGCGCTCTAATAGCCATAAATAGTGGCTTTCCATCACAAATGATTTCAGGCCCTGCTAGCCACTCACCATGGATGAATACTGAACGACTTCAAAAAAATGGTACGTTGGTAATATGGCAAAATGATGACGTGCTGTTACCTTTACTGAATAAACTAACCGTAATTGATAGCAACGTAGCTGATGTTAGTAACCCTATTGCAAATGATACTGGTACATTAATAAAACAACAGGGTCAATGGCAAATTGCATGGCGAGATAAAAATATTACTGAACCATTAATAGTAAACTGGATTGCTTATGTTCCCATTCATTGTTTTCGCAACGTTCCACGTTGATGAGTACCTTTATGTCTCAAAATCATCTTCATGATCCAAAAACACCTTATTTATCTATTATTATACCGGTCTATAATGATGCCGAAGCGTTGCAGGTATTTTTACCAACATTGTTCGTGTTTACTAAAATATTGAAAATACCAAAAAACAATGATATTACAGAACTGACAGGTGAACTAGAGTCTGTAAAATGTGAGATTATTATTGTTGATGATGGAAGCTCTGATAATCTAATAGAAGTGGTCACCACGTCGATAACTGCCTGTCCAGACAATACCGATTTGCGTTTGGTACGCCTTTCTCGTAACTTTGGTAAGGAGCCAGCACTTAGTGCTGGACTAGCCCAGTCCCAAGGCGACTTAGTGGCAATGCTAGATGCTGATGGTCAACACCCTTTATCAGTACTGGCGCAAATGCTAAGTATGATTGAGCAGTCAGATCTTGATATGGTTGCTGGGATTCAAGCTAATCGCCCTCATGAGAGCCGCCTAGCAAAAGCCTTCAAAAGCAGCTTCTATCATTTCATACAAGACAAGCAGCGCTATGAGATTCGTCCCAATGCAGGTGACTTCCGAGTGATGAATCGTAAAGTAGTACAAGCGCTACGCTCACTACCTGAACGCCAACGCTTTATGAAAGGTCTCTATGCTTGGGTAGGATTTAATACCGCTTACTTACCATTTACTGCAGATAATCGCGGAACTGGTGAGAGTAAATTTAATTTTGGGAGTCTTTTTGAGCTGGCGATAGTGGGTATCACCTCTTTTTCACAAAAACCCTTACGATTGATATCAAGAATGGGTTTTGTGGTTAGCGCCTTAGCTTTTTTGTACGGCTTATATATCGTCATTGAGACTTTGCTCTTCGGAAACAATGTTGATGGCTGGGCAACGGTTGCAGCTGGTATTATGTTTTCAACTGGTATCCAGTTGGTCTGTATTGGGGTAATTGGCGAATATGTCGGTAGACTATATGAAGAAGTCAAACAGCGCCCACTATACTTGATTAACGAAACTATTAATATCAGGCCTAGCAGCAATCATGCCAACTCGCTTAGAGACACAGATCCTACACATGTCATAAATAAACATTTTGATAGCCAAATAAGTGAATAAGATTGCTATGAAAAACGTTGCATCTCGGCAAGCGCTATGTTTCCTAGTCGTCGGTGCATGCGCAGCATTGGTACACTTTTTAGTGTTGGTCAGTATTGTTAGCTTTACTTCCATTGCGCCCGCTTGGGCTAATACTATAGCTTTTTTAGTCGCATTTTCGGTGAGTTTTTTGGGACATTTTTATCTGACTTTTTCTAAGTCAGACTCTTCCTCTAAATATCAGCCTTGGCATCAGTCACTACCATTGTTGGGGAAATGGTTTGCCAGCTCCGTAGCCGGATTTATTGCTAATCAAGCCCTATTTTTATTTGGTTTAAACTGGTTTGGCGAACGTTATTATATACTGGTATGGATCATAGTTACTGGAATTATTACCATAATGACTTTTGCTCTAGGTAAGTTTTGGGCATTCAAATCATGATACTAAACAATACTATGTCTAAAAACAAAGAGTCTGAAAAAAGAAAATTTTACGACAATGAGACTAATCCATCAAAAAACATGCGTGCTGTAATTATTAATGTTGATGACTTGGGATTATCTGGTGCGGTAAATGAGGCGGTGATCCATCTTGCCGAGCTTCGCCGTATCTGTGCTAGTAGTTATATGGTGGGTGGCGTCATTACTGATGGTGATATACGTAAGCTCTCTGAGCTAAACATTGACATTGGTCTGCATTTGGACTTAACCGGAGTATTTCGCTCATCGTTACAAGGAACTCTCAAATCTCTCATTTTAGCAAGCTATCTACGCCAGCTTGATGCTGAGCAAGTAACTAATATCATAAAACAGCAACTCGATATATTTGAAGATACATTTGGGCATGCGCCAGTCTTTATTGACGGCCATCAGCATATTCATCAGTTTCCTATCATTCGTAATTGCTTAGCTAGTGAGCTGAACAGACGCTATGGTAAGGGTGATGAAAATTTCGTTGGCGCACGTATTACTACGCCACTGATTAATGACTTTAAGTCTTGGATTATTTATTTTCTTGGTGGGCAAGCATGGCACAGACTATGTACGAATAACCATATTAGAACGAATGATTGCTTTGGTGGGGTCTATGGGTTTGACAAAACTACTGAAGAGTTAGCAGCGCTATGGAAAAGATGGGTAGTACATGCACCTAAAGACATGCATTTATCATCTAACGGTTTACTTAGTAATTCAACAACCAGTTTAATTATGTGTCACCCTGCCGTACCTGATAACAGTTGGCAAGATACCATCAAGCAGGCACGTGAGCGTGAATATGAATGGTTAATGAGTGAACGGTTTGAAAAATTATTGCAAGAGTATGATGTCAAGTTAATACAATGGTCACGATATTCTTAAGACTTGATTTTACTAAATGAGTAAACATACTACTTCTTTTAATGTCTGTAATAATAACTTCCTGAGTTATATTTGATGTACAAGATAACTAACCACTTATATCATCAACGGGGTGCTTTTGATTATAAGAATGTGACTTTATTAACCTATTTTATGAGATTATTGAATCACATATAATATTACAGTAGAAAATCATAATTATGCACTATTATCGACCATATCTAAAAATTTTTCTAAACAATATACTAACCATTTTTGATCACCGGTAAGAGTATTTTGACAGTTTGGTATAAACTCACTTCTAGCGGGGCCACTCCAATCTTTAAACCACTCATTAGTAGGTCGAGGCATTGGAATTTTTTCATTAATTTTAAAATCTGGATACAGTTTTTTGAATACTTCTCTAACAATGTATTTAGGCTCACCTAATCTTATTCTATCTAAATCTAGTTCTGGAGGAGATGTCATTGAATAAGGGATTATTGGTTCTATCTCAGCAGCTTGACAAGCGTTCTCATATGAGGCCATACTTTCTTTAAAATAAACATCTCTTACAAAACCTACTATATCTGACCGATTATCATCAAAATAATCCAAAAAAGGCTCTAATATAAGGTTAGGTTCTTTTAAAACCGTTTGTGGTAGTACATGTGAATAACGTTTGGTTATTTCCTCTAAATTATAATTTTTAGATAGTAATCCATCATGCCCACCATAAAGAGCATCTGCACTTTCTCCAAATATCAATTTAGAAAATCCATCTTTTTTAGCTTGAAGAGAAGCTTTATAAATTTGGATTTCTATCGAGTGTAATGGTGATCCCTTGTTCTTCATTAGTATAGTTAGGAATTTTTCAATATCTTCCCAATACACTTCTACTATGCGATGCTCTAAACCACAAGCTTCTGCATACTGAGCAGCCATAGTACTTTCGTCTGTCACTTCATTACCTGGGACTATACACTTAAAGGTGTAAGCAACTGAGCCCTTAGGCATATATTTAGCCAGTATAGCTGAATCAATTCCACCACTTAACGCTAGTGCTGCTTTTCCATCCTTCGTTGCAATGCTTACTCGTTCATGCAAAAAATTATTAAGCTCTAAGCTGTTGCCAACAGATTTCCTCTGATAATTTGTATCAAAAAGTTTTGGTAAATATTTATATGTAAAGCATTTTGATGTGTCAGCTATTGTTCTAAACATCAAATATGAACTCATACAGTAATTTCTATCTATATTCACTTTAGCTCCTCAATACAGCATATTATTGAAAAGGAAGGTCATGTATTAATATATTATGTAATATTATTCATGATTTCTTAACTTTCTCAAGGTTTCATTTATTAGTGTTGAAGAAGTAGATTTAGTATAGGGAAAGTATATTACTTCTACACCTTTAGATCTGAACTCATCATCGAATTCCTGCCATTTTTCAGATTTATACCAGTCATCGCCGACAAACATCAAATCAAACTTATATCTGTTTAATGCGTCTAATTTATCCATAGTAAACTGAGGTACTGCCAAGTCAACATATCGACAAGAACGAACAATTTCAATACGTTCTTCAAAGGGTATAACTGATTTTTTATTTTTATATGCTACTAAGTCATCGACTGTAACACCAACAATAAGTCGATCACACATTGACTTTGCATTTCTAAGAATATTCACATGGCCTACATGAAATAAATCAAACACACCCGTTGTATAACCTATTATCATTACATCCTCCTATATCACTATTTAATTTTTCGAAAACCGTATTAATTAAAAACCCTCTTAATTTCATTAACTATTTTTTCTGAAGGCAATATTGGCGAAAAATACTTTTCGATATTTTTTTCGTAAAAATTTAAATTGACATTTAGGTTTTTAGTAACGAGACTGTTTAGGAAATTTTCAATATGTAAAATATCATTACCAAGATAACTACTTTCCATTGCCTCAATACCAAAATCATTCAAATGGTTTCTGGAGTGTTGATTAAAAATATAAAAAACAGGTTTTTTAATATAGTGGTATTCTGCTATAAACGAACCAGAATCATGTATTAAAGCATCGGAATATTTAAAAAGCTCTACATACTCACCCAACTCTAATTGAGTATTACTAGAGTTAGCCCAATAACTATAATATGCATCTGTTTTATCTTCTCCCCACTCAGGGTGCAGATAAAGCTTTGATTTCAAAATTGGATGTGGCTTGAAAGCAAATTGTATGTTGTTACCAAATCTCTTCGTAAGATCTAGAAAATCATCTGCCATTTTCAAAAAATTGCTATAAGGTAGATGAGGATCGGAGATAGTATGATGCGGTGCCCAAATTACCTTGAATTCTTGTTCATTTTCCCAAGGATTATTTTTTTTATCTTCAAAAAACACTTCACAGCTAGGATAACCAGTGATTAAAACATTCTTACCCCTTGTAGCAGAGTATTTCTTAAATATATCTAAACACTCTTCATGAGGTGCAAAAATCATCCACATTGCGTTATGAAATTGTTGATTATATTGAGCCTTGTAATCATCATACTTAGATACGCTATGACTATAAGGTATATAGCAACTTAGATAGTTTAAATAGGCATATTCATAGTATTCGTCATGTGTAAGTTTATGGGGCCTAGTAAAAAAAACTATATCTGGTTTGATTTCTCTAAGCTGTACCCAATCACCATTTTTCTTTCTAGACTTTTGAACTGGGTAGCCTTTTTCTAAAAAATAATTATAGGATACCTCCATATCCTCAACCATTTGCTTTTCACCATAAGTGATGTCTGGACACACTAAAATCTCTGGTTCGAAAAATGGGTCCTCTAGCATTTGCTTGAAAACAGGATCGACTTTCCACATGCTTTTATACATAACTAAAAACACTATCTTAACTTTATCTTTATTTTTAATTTTTTCGAAAAGTTCAGTATGTTTTTTTCGCATCGCATTAAAAAATTTTTTCTCCCTGTATGGGATTATAAAATTTTTCTTAAACTTCTTCTCTAGTGATTTTAATTGCAAGAGTCAACTCTCCTTTATTAAACTAATATGATTCTATCAAGTAATTTAATTTCAATTAGAAAAAAGGTCAATAATGACCTTTTCCAAATTAAATACCACTTATCAATTTTACTTTTTAATCAATAAAGCTTAACCAATCCATATATTGCTCGTTACGACCATGAACCACATCAAAGTATAAAGTCTGCAGTTTCTCAGTCAATGGTCCTCGGCCGCCATTCCCGATAGTACGATCATCGTATTCGCGGATAGGTGTCACTTCAGCAGCGGTACCTGTCATAAAGATCTCGTCTGCTAAGTAGAACTCATCACGAGTGATACGGCGTTCAACGACTTTGATGTCTAGATCAGCCGCGAACTGAAGGATAGTACGACGAGTAATACCATCAAGTGCACCGCCCGCTAAATCTGGCGTATGTAGCTCGCCATCTTTTACCAAGAATAAGTTCTCGCCAGCACCTTGACACACATACCCTTGCGGATCCATCAAGATAGCTTCGTCATAACCATTACGAGTGACTTCTTGGTTGGCCATGATAGACACAGGATAGTTGCTTGAAGCTTTTGCCTTACACATAGTGACGTTTGGCATATGATGCGTGAATGAAGAGGTTTTTACACGGATACCATTTTTGATACCTTCCTCACCAAGATATGCACCCCAGTGCCATGCAGCAACCATAGCATTGATACTATTGTCACGCGAAGATAAGCCAAGCTTTTCTGCACCTACCCAAATAAGCGGACGAATATAAGCTTCTGCTAAGTTGTTTTGCTTGACCACGTCTTTATGTGCTTGCTCTAGCGTGGCCGCATCAAACGGCACGTCCATTTGAAAGATTTTTGCCGAACCAAGTAGACGTTCAGTGTGTTCCTTTAGGCGAAAAATAGCCGTGCGATTATCAGCGGTTTGGTAAGCACGCACGCCTTCAAACACAGCCATGCCATAATGCAAGCTATGGGTAAGCACATGAACTTTAGCATCTGGCTGTTCGATCATTGTGCCATTCATCCAAAGCTTACCATCTTGTGTTGCCATATTCATTTTATAATCCTTATGCTAGCACTGACGTCTAACTTTTTTTAGGTAGGTTTTATTTAACAGTAGTGATCAACATCGTATGATAACACCGCAGTGCCCATTTTTATTGCTTAAAGCACAGCTTCATTATGACGAACAGCTAACAGTGTTAAGATGATGTGTGACCGATTATATCACTGGCCGTATTGGCAAATGAAATCTTTTGGTTTGAGACCCTATAGTTTTTAATTACGCTTTTTAATTATCATAAAGCCTTACAGTTTAAGCGTCTCTTTGGTTATCAGCAAGGCCTTAATAGAAACAAATCTCACGATTATTCTTCGTTAGATTCTACACCCATTAGATGCTGCCACTGCGCTTGTACCAGTGCGCGCGTCTCCTGCCAGAGCGATTCATCGACCAATAATGACTGCTCTGATAGTGCCAGTTGATGGGTAGCAGCACGTATTCTCAGATAGGCATCGGTCAAATCCTGACAGACTTGCTCTTGCCATATACCAAGCAGAGCAACTTCTTCAAAAATACGGACATTATCGCTCCATTTGGTCAAGCTTATATACTCATGTGAATAGGCCAATACCGCAAACTGCGCTAAGAATTCAATGTCTACAATACCGCCTGCATCTTGTTTGAGTTGAAACTTGCCCGATTGCTGTTGCCACTGGCTGGTGCCTAAGTGCTTCTGCATTTTGATACGCATACTAGTGACCTCAGAGCGTACTTGCTCTAACGTCCGCGGCAGCGCCAGCACATCTCGGCGAATGTCACAGAAGCGTGCAGTCACTCGTCTGTCACCACAAATCGCCCGAGCACGCACCAATGCCTGATGCTCCCACGACCACGCTTTGTCCATTTGGTAGGTTTCAAAGGCATGACAAGATACCACCATCATGCCAGCGTTGCCCGACGGACGCAGACGCATGTCAATCTCATATGCCCTACCATCTCGTGTCTGAGTATTGAGATAATTCATCAGCTTTTGTACAAGACGCGCGGCAAACTTCATTCCACTGACTGACTTTTCACCAGTGGTCATGCCCTGCTCTTTTATCTTATGCAAGAATACCAAATCCAAGTCGGAAGAGTACGAGAGCTCTAGTCCACCAAGTTTGCCATAACCGATAATTGCAAAGCCGCATTCCGCTTCAGTCACTGGATCACCATCTTGACCAATCGGATAGCCATAACGGTTGACGATCTCTGCAAACGCACGCTCTAGTGCGGCTTCTAGTACCACTTCAGCAATATAGGTCAATGAGTCTGATACTTTCATGATCGGGCGCTCAGCCAACACATCGCTGGCAGCCACAGCCAATACCTGGTTTTTCTTGAACAGTCGCAATACGCTTAGCAGCTCTTCTTCGTCATTGGGTTCGACACGCAATAGCTGTTGGCGCAGGATGTCACGCAGCTCAGGCTTATCTGGTAGGTGGCGATAGTGCTGCTGTAAAAAGGTATCTAACAATACAGGATACTGTGCCAACTCTTTTGCAATCCATGGGCTCGCCGATAGCATCGGAATCAGCTCAATCGTTGCATTGGGGTTTTCTGCAATCATGACCAAGTAGATTGAACGTCGGCAAATGGCTTCGAGCAATGCAATCAAGCGCGGTAAGGCAGCATTGGCAAGTTTTTGCTGTTCTTGATGCGCTAATAGCGCGTGGACAATAACAGGATACGCATCATCTAAGCGCTCTCGGGCCTCCTCGCTGAGGTTGGCAACCATCTTTGATTGCCAAAAATTCTGCAATGACTCGCGATTTTCTTCTGTTAGTACCTCGTTTAGACGCGCAATTTGCGCTTCTAAATGCTCAGGCTCTAGATCGGTATCATCATTGTCAGGTACTTGACGCTCTGTCACCATACGTTCAAATGGCACATTAACATTGTCTCGATGAGCATTTAATTGGGTCAGTAATGCCTGCCAATCATCAAACCCAAGCGTCACTGCGAGATTATGCTGCCAATGAGCATCATGCGGCAGTCTTTGGGTTTGCTGATCGTTAATGGCTTGAATCGCATGCTCAAGTCGACGCAAAAACCGATACGCAGCTTGTAGATTATCGTAGGTAATCTGCTCTAGATATCCAAGCTCACGCAACACTTGCATCGCCTCCAAACAAGGCTTTACTTGTAGCTGAGGATGCCGACCACCATAAATGAGCTGAAACGCTTGTACAATAAACTCAATATCTCTGATACCGCCCGCGCCAAGCTTAATATTGTCTAGATCTTCACGCTGTGCAACTTGATTTTGAATGAGAGACTTCATCTCCCTGAGTGCTGAAAACGCACTGTAATCCACATAATAACGAAAGACAAATGGTTTGATTAGCGCCTGAATGGCATCATAAAATGGCTGATCTATCTGCCCAACGACTCGTGCTTTTAGCCAAGCAAAACGCTCCCATGCACGCCCATGCATCGTAAAGTATTTTTGTAATGCGGACAGATGAATAGCCAAATCACTGCCATCACCCCATGGACGTAAGCGCATATCAACCCGAAAGACAAAGCCGTCAGCCGTTTTATTATCAAGCAGCTTAATAATCCCTTGACCGAGGCGAGTCATAAAACGTTTGTTGTCTATGCTACGCGTGCCTTTTGCCTTGTCACCATTGGTTTCGCCGCGCGCTTGATGTACAAATATTAGGTCGATATCACTCGATAAATTGAGTTCCTGAGCACCAAGCTTACCCATGGCCATGATAGCCATATCATCGATCTGCACGTTGCCTTGTTCATTGATAAAGGTTGGCTCACCATATTTAGCAATCAAATGCTGATAGGTATAGTCTTTGGCAAAGGAGATACAACCGCCTGCAAACTCTGATAATTCATCGGTCAATTGCTCAAGACTAATCATCTGCAAGGCATCTTGCCAAATCCAGCGCATCATTAATAGCTTACGCAAATTACGTAAGCCACTCATAACTTTCGTTTCATCGGCGAGTTGATAGTTTTCATCTAGCGTATAATCTTGTATCAGATCATCGATTTGCTGACGAGTCAGCGTACTATTCAGTGGGTAGCTACGCAAAAACGTTTGGCAGGAAACCGTTCGGCTCTCCCAAATTTGATAAGCAAACTCACTGGCTGTTTGCAGTATTTGCAGTTGCTCTGCTGTTGGCTGATAATCTGTACCACTGTTCATACGTGAGGGCATAGCAGGTAACATAGTGACAAAAACTCCTTACATAGAATGGTAAGACTACGTGAACCAAGCTCATAAGTTTATTGTTTTTTCTTACGAGACAGTCACAGCATCAGATGAACATACTCAATATATCATTACAAGAGATAAAGCCCTGTTTAGTAACAGTGACTCTATTTGCTTTGAGCCGCTTTATGGTAGCATAAACGTCTTTAATCAAAATGCTTTGAGACAGCCTCATTGCAGCGCACCTTTATACTCAATAAAAATAGCATTTTGGCTCAATGGTATTAAGCAATATTAAAGCTCGACTATAAATCGATTAGATTACTTTACACAAAACATTTATAGCCTTTCAATAATACTGTCTCACCCTTATAACACTCTCTAAACGCTTATTTATAATATGTGATACTGCCCCCTATGACTAATACCCCGCTACTACTCATTACCGCTGATCCTAGTCACCCATTAGCGCATTTAGCATTACGTTATGCGCGCGCGTATCTTAAAAGCGCGTCGGCTGATCATAATGTCGATAGTAATGCAGACGATATCGTCAATAAAGAAGACATCGACAATCCTAACACCAAACCGGCGTTGCTCAATGTCTTTTTTTACGGGGATTCGGCGCATCTGGCGAATCGACTACGCTGGCAGTCCGCTGATCAAATGAATTTGACCAAAGAATGGCAAATACTGGCTGAACAATATCAGTTGCCACTGCCTGTTTGTGTCAGTACGGCTCTTGGCCGCGGTGTGAGTGACGCAGATAACAGTACCCGCCATCAGCTTGATGGGGACAATCTGGCGACCGGGTTTACGTTGGTGGGACTCAGTGAGCTCGCTCTGATGATGCAGGATGACTGCCGCTTAATACAGTTTTGATAGCGCATCTATTACAACATTAGCCTGCGACAAATATATTTAGGAATACATGATGAGATTATTAATCCAGCTGCATACACCCACCGAAGCAGCAAGTTATGAAGGCTGTGCATTGGCACTGACATTAGCGACATTCGGTCATGAAGTGCAGCTGTACTTGGATGCACCTGTTTTTGGCTTATTGATGCAGCCTGAGTCACGTTTGCACGGTATGATTCAGTCGCTTGATCTTTACGACATGCCAGCGGCTTGGCTACCTGATGATGTCTTTAGTGGTTGGATGATTGGGATGCTGCCAGTAGATCTGACTTCACAGCTCATGCTGGTGCCAGAAATAATCCGCTCGCAAGATTTTGAGCAGATTTTAACTTTTTAATTGGCAATATAATCAGACTTATAAAATAATAAAGCACGCAACTGGATACTATTATGGCAACTTTATATCAATTACACAGCACGATGGATACCCTTAGGCGCAGCACTGAGGAGATGTCTCGCACTTGGCGCACTGGCGACAGTATTATCTTACTTGGCACTACAGCCGCTTTTATCGACTGGCTCAATGCCTATTTGAATGATAGTGAAATAGATGGTATTGCAGGTATTTATGGATTAGCCGATGATATATCGCAGCTGACGGCGAATACCACTGGCAAGCTAAATTTAGAGAGCAAATTGACTGGTATTTTAACGGATGAAGAATGGATTATCCTATCTCAGGATAGTCAGTTTGATAAAGTGGTGACGATTGCCTTATGACGACTCATACTGCTACAGCATCGACCGATATTGCACTAGATCAAGATGGTCATTTGTGTGACCATACCATTTGGACGCCTGATATCGCACAACAACTGGCAGACACCCTAGATGTCAGCCTAATGAGTGAGCACTTACAAATCTTGCAGCAAGTGCGAGCATTTTTTGTCAAATTTAATCATGCACCAGCGACACGCCCATTGATTAAATGGCTACAGAAAACCTTGCCTGAGCACGACATCAGCAATCAAAAGCTACAGCAGCTATTTAATACAGGTTTGGTGGCGCGCCATGTCAATCGTCTAGCTGGACTGCCAAAGCCGCCAAACTGTTTATAAAGTGTGTTTGAATAGTTATTGTTCACTTGATGATATGAACCTCTACTTTGGGTCATAGACTGTCAAGGTCTCATAGCCGATACTACGACCTTCATCACCCAAGAATCCTTGCTGTCGCCATATTTCATACAAGCATATGGCGACACTATTGGATAAATTTAGACTGCGCGAATCAGCCAACATTGGTAATCTCAACCAATTATCAGCACCGATATCTTCACGGATATTATCTGCCAGACCTGCTGTTTCTGACCCAAATACTAACGCGATATTGGGCATGGTTTTATTGTCAGGTTTCTCACTGTCTACTTGCCCGCCAAAATCATAATCATAGAATGGTTTGCTCAGTTTGGTTGTTAAAGCCGTGACAGTATGGCAGTCGGCTGCTCGTAACGCCTGCCGTGCGGCTGTCCAATCATCATGCACCTGCAAATGTGCGTATTCATGATAATCAAGGCCTGCGCGGCGTAGTTTTTTATCGTCAAGCTCAAACCCTAACGGTCTGACTAAATGCAGCTGCGCGCCGCTGTTGGCACATAGTCGAATGATATTGCCAGTATTACTCGGCATTTTGGGGGCGACCAACACGATATGAATGGTCATACTTGTTTACTCCACAAATGGTCGATGCTCTATTATTTAAATTTATGAGCGGTAGGTAATTAAAAGTTACAGTTTACTGCCAATAATTACATTTTGATACTGTGCAGGGTTTTTAACTTTCACTATGATGTCTGTAATGGATAGCGAGATAGCATTTATATATGACTGCCTCATCCAATACCCCTTCAGTGATGCTTAAACCTGCCGTTTAGCCTCACTGTTGTTACTTATAAACCATTCATTTATCTTTGAGGATATTATTATGAAAAAAGTAATCATCGCATCTTTAGCTGCTATGTTTGTTCTAACCGGTTGCAACACGTTCAAAGGCTTGGGCCAAGACGTATCAAGCGCTGGTAATGCTGTATCTGGTAGCGCACAAGAAGTACAAAACAAAATCTAAGGTTTGATTGTTTTAGATTTTTTGAGGGACTTACTATTTTGTAAGTCCTTTTTTTTGGCCACAGATTCTTTGTTCTAAATAGCAACTGCAGATATACTGATATCAGATGCTATAAAAAGGCACGCAGTATTTGATTGAGATAACGCTGACCTAACACAGTCGGTTGCAACTGCGTATCACTATCCACTAATAACCCTTGTTTGATCAAACTGTCAATTTGTTCAGTAATACTGTCGAGCCTCAGTCCTGTTCTCTGCTCAAACAACGCCCAAGCAACACCGCCATGTAAGCGCAGTACATTTAGCATAAACTCGCTAACGAGCTCATCTGTATCGATTGCTTGCCAACCAACCATTTTTGGTACGTTTTGAGTGGTCTTGGATTTTTCTGTCTCTATATCTCCTACATAATCTTTTGGCAAACGTGATTTGCTAAAACGATAGATGCCAGACTCTGCTAATAAATCGCTTTCTGACTTATTACCTTCTTTTGACGGTGCGCTACTTCTGTCTGCGTGACAATCAATCGTCACTTTACCATGTGCACCAGCACCTATTGCTAGATAATCGCCAAACTGCCAATAGTTGATATTGTGACGGCAAGGCTTATCCGATGCGCCCGCCCACGCAGACACCTCATAGTTGCTGTACCCCAGTTGCTGCAACAGCGTTTGCCCCGCTTGTTCGATATCTGCCAAATTGTCTTCATCGGGTAAAATAGGCTGGCTGCGATAAAACACCGTGTTGGGCTCAATCGTTAATTGATACCAAGAGATATGCGTTGCGCCAGCATCATGCGCCATTTGAATGTCATTGAGTGCTTCGTTCATGGTTTGCTGTGGCAGACCATGCATGAGATCGACATTGACACGCGTAAATCCAGCAGCCCTAGCAGCACGAATCGCTGATAACGCTTGTACAGGATCATGGATGCGTCCAAGCACTTTGAGCTTATCAGCGTCAAAACTCTGCACACCGATAGACAATCGATTGATGCCAACCTCTAGATACTGCGCAAATGGCGCATGCTCTAGCGTCCCTGGATTGGCCTCCATCGTAATCTCGATGTCCTCTGCAAATTCAAAACATGATCGCAAACCAGAGAACAGTCGTTGATACTGAGCAATTGGCAATAGTGATGGTGTGCCACCGCCAATAAATATTGAGCTGATTTTACGCCCTTGCGCTAATGACTGTTGCATATTTGCATCCAGAAGGAGCGTATCGACATAATCGTCATACATAGGCAACTGACTGTCTATAGGCAGCTCATGCGAATTGAAATCGCAGTAAGGACATTTTTTCACACACCATGGGATATGGATATAGAGCGACAGTGGGATGCTCGTCACCTCTACAACGCTAGTATCTGTCATCTTTTCTGTGAGTTGCAACGTATCAAGGTTATTTGGCGAGCTATCAGCATTCATTTTGGACATAAATAAACTTATTGTGTAATGGGCAATGATGATCAGTATCAAAAGTATCGCTAGGATAACGGCTAGATGATATAAAGAAAAGCCTAACTAACGTAAAACTATTAACAAAGCCACGCATAAAGCCACGTACAAATCCCCTATTCACCATGGTAACTTGCAGGCAGTATATAAGGGAGCTATTAACAGTACAGCATCCAAAGCGCAGCGCTGTATTCAGAATATAACCATTACATTTACGGCGCGCTTGAAAGCTGATTAATAAAAAACGCACTCTGACAATGTTAAATATTAAATGTAAAAATGAAGCAAAGGATAAGACATATGGCTTATTGGTTAATGAAATCAAACCCAAAATTTTTTGGTATTCACGATTTACAACGATTGGATACAGATAGCTGGGATGGTGTCCGCAACTACCGCGCTCGCAACTTCATGCGTGACGATATGAAAGTCGGTGATAAAGTGTTCTTTTATCATTCTAGCGCAAGGCCCTCTGGTGTGGCTGGTATTATGACGGTCAGTCAAGCAGGCTACCCTGACCCCACTCAATTTCACCCCGAGCATCGTCACTACGATCCTATTGCAACCGAAGAAGAACCACGCTGGTATATGGTGGATCTCACTTTTAAGCAGGCTTTTACAGAGGTGTTGCCGTTATCAGCGCTGAAATTTTTGCCTGCGCTTGAGGACTCATTACTGCTGAGAAAGGGCTGCGAGCAATTAACGGTCATTCCATTAGAGCCCAAACACTGGCACGCGATTATGAACATGGCCGAGACACTCGAACTACTGCCAGAACATACCGATTAGCTCGGCCCTCTATCTACTGATTATCAATACCAAGGTAAAACAAGCCTAAGATGAATATTCATATAGCGCTTCTAAATCGTTGACATCATAGTCTGGCTTCTTTACCATCTTATGTGTATATGACCTGTCAATCTACTGCTTGGATTGACGGGTTATTTTTATTTTAGTGCCTTCACTTTTATTTTCTTACTCCGTCTGTATAAGCTTGCTCATATTATTTATCGGAGTATCATCGTCGGCACGACTCTTCTCATACTGTGTCAATATTAAATTGACGACGATATTTGCTTATTCATCATTACTACTTTCATAACAATTATCGCAAAGAATAAAAAGTTGCTTACCATGGTTTTCCCATTATCTTTCAGAGACTTCAAAAGCTACAGTTTACGCTTAGGGGTCCTCGCCCTACCTATCTTGATTACTCAGTTTTGCCAAGCAGCGCTTGGGGTTGTGGACGCCATCATGGCAGGTCAAGTATCTGCGCTTGATTTGGCGGCCGTGGCAGTTGGATCTGGCATTTGGCTACCGCTGTTTTTATTAGCAACAGGTGTGTTGATTGCCACTACCCCTCTCATTGGTGAGGCTGTCGGTCAAGACCAGCATCATCAGGTTCCTCATATTACTCAGCAGTCTTTGTGGACAGCAGGCGCTCTTGGCCTTATTGGTTTTATTGTTGTCAATTTGGCACCCAATGTCCTTGGCATCATGGGTGTACCTGAGAATATTCAGCCTATAGCAACACAATATTTGCATGGGGTGTCTTTTGGTTTCCCTGCATTAGCTGTCTATGCTGTGTTACGCAGTTATTGCGAAGCGCTTGGTCGACCTGAGCCAGTGACGGTTATTAGCATTGTCGGTCTACTCGCAGATATTCCTCTGAACTATATTTTTATTCATGGTTTATTTGGCATGCCCGAGATGGGCGGCGCAGGCTGCGGTGTAGCAACAGCACTAGTATTGTGGATAAATGTGTTGTTACTGGCGGCTTATACCAGCGTCACCAAGCGGCGGGAATTTGCCAGCACTCGCTTTTTTTATGGATTTGCGAGTCCAAATCGCGCCCAAATCAAGAAACTTTTAAAACTAGGAATTCCTATTGGTATCTCTATCTTTTTTGAGGCCAGTTTATTTAGTTTGGGCGCTCTTGTTATCAGCCCGCTAGGAGAGCTTGCAACAGCCTCACACCAAGTAGCGTTATCAGTGACGTCACAGCTGTTTATGATACCGATATCTGTTGCGATGGCACTCACGATTATGGTCTCAAATCGTTATGGGCAAAAAAACCTCTTAGCCTTACGTCAAGTACAAGCAACTGGACTTGTCTGGACCGTATTGATCGCTTTGACTTGTATGCTTGGTATATGGCTATTTAGACCAGAGTTGGCAGCAGCATTTACTGACAATCCAGCGGTCAGAGCGGAGTCTATGCATTTGCTCATCTTTGCCCTTGCCTATCAGTTATTTGATGGCTGGCAGGTCAATGTCGCTGGTATATTACGCGGTATGCAAGACACCACTATACCGATGTGGGTAACGCTTTTTTGCTATTGGTTAGTGGCGCTACCACTGGGTATCTATTTAGTGCGTTTCACTGATGTTGGCGCTCAAGGCTTTTGGATGGCATTAATCACAGGCCTGTTCTTATCTTCTATTCTATTGACCCTTCGTCTGCGCTATCAGCAAAGACGTTTAACAGCGCTGTGGGGTTGAAACTGATTGATTAAAACGTCACATCTCATAACCATTGCTAGCGATACTGAGTCACATAGACTATGATGAATCGTAGATGATTTCTTACTGAAAACATGGCTTACGTCAAAATATGTAAAAAATCTCAGTTAACAACTGTACATTGATTGCTCATTGCTCTGAATCTAGGTATCATTAGCAACTAATTAGACAATATTTAGTTACACTATTTCTCGAATTTAGTACAAGGTCAGATAAAAACTATGGATATTGAAAAAATACGCACCCTCATCGCCCTTATGGAAGAAAGTGAACTGGTTAATTTAGAAATCAGTTCAGACGACGAGCATATTAGCTTAACTCGTCACTATGATGCGCCTGCACCAGCCATGATGGCAGCGCCAACTGCTAGCGCAGCACCTATTGCTGCTGAAGGAAAACCTGCGGAAAAAGCGGGGAGCGTCGAAAACTCGCCGATGGTTGGGGTTTTCTATTCAGCGCCAAGTCCTAACGACCCACCATTTGTAAAAGTTGGTCAAAAAGTTCAAGCAGGTGATACTCTAGGTATTATCGAAGCGATGAAAATCATGAACCCTCTTGAAGCGACTCAAAGTGGTATTGTTGACGAAATCTTGGTAGATAATTCTGAAGTCGTACAGTTCGGCCAACCTGTCATACGTTATAAGGCGTAACGATATTTGCCATACTTTATTTCATTATGGCTGGTTTTTGATATACGTATCGCATTAAAGTCAAATAACAGGATGCTAGATATCAAAACTCAGTCAATAACTGATGCTTCGACAAGGATGAACCCATGATAAAAAAATTGCTCATTGCCAATAGAGGTGAGATTGCCCTGCGTATCGTTCGAGCTTGCAAAGCGCTAGGTATCGAAACGGTAGGCGTCTACTCTACTGCTGATGCCAACTTGATGCACCTGCGCTTTGTTGATGAGGCAATTTGTATTGGTAAGCCTAATGCCAATCAAAGTTATCTTGATATTAATACTATCTTAACTGCCGCTGAAATCACTGGCGCGGATGCTATTCATCCGGGTTATGGTTTTTTGTCTGAAAATGCTGAGTTCGCTGAGCGCGTAGAAGAAGCAGGATTGACTTTCGTTGGCCCTAATGCAGATCATATTCGCTTGATGGGCAATAAAGTCTCTGCCATTAACGCCATGAAAAAAGCGGGCGTACCAACTGTACCTGGTTCTGTGGGTGCCGTTACGCTACATAATGCTGAAGAACAAGCACGCAATATTGGTTTTCCGCTATTGATTAAAGCGGCCTCTGGCGGCGGTGGGCGCGGTATGCGCGTCGTTGAGCGCTTTGATGAGCTGGTCGGTCAAGTACAGGCTGCTAAGCAAGAAGCTGAGCTCTGGTTCGGTGATGACACCGTCTATATGGAACGTTATTTACAAAACCCGCGCCACGTAGAAGTGCAGGTGTTGGGTGATGGTAATGGTAATGCTATCCATCTATATGACCGTGATTGCTCATTGCAGCGTCGTCATCAAAAGGTACTAGAAGAAGCGCCTGCTCCAGATATCCCAGATGATGTCCGCGAACCTATCTTGAAGGCCTGTGTGAAAGCCTGTGAGCTTGTGAAATATCGCGGCGCTGGTACGTTTGAGTTTTTGTTTGAAAATAATGAGTTTTTCTTTATTGAAATGAATACTCGAGTGCAAGTTGAACATCCAGTAACCGAGATGATTACTGGTATCGACGTCGTCGTTGAACAGCTTAAAATTGCAGCTGGCTATGGTTTGTCTTATCGTCAAAGTGAGATTGAAATCCAAGGTCATGCAATCGAATGTCGTATCAATGCTGAAGATCCAGTGACCTTTATGCCTTGCCCTGGTACCGTTAATCAACTATTTGCACCAAGTGGCGCAGGTGTTCGATTCGATTCGCATCTATACCCTGGCTATGAGATACCGACTTACTATGATTCACTCATTGGTAAGCTTATCTGCCATGGTCAGACTCGCCAGCAAGCCGTTGCTAAGACCATACACGCACTTGATGAGTTGATCATTGAAGGTATCAAAACCAATATACCGCTACATCGTGATGTGATTTTGGCAGATGAGAATTTTGCCAAAGAAGCACAAAATATTCACTATCTTGAGCGAGAAATGTTGACTGCGAATAAAGCTAAGAAAGAGGCGTAGAACAAAACGATTATAAATCGTAAAAATTTTATCAACTCTTATTGGAATAGCTGTACCAAAAGCTAATCATAAAAAAGCCGCTATCGATATAGCGGCTTTTTTATGATTAGTAGATGTCAAATAATCTGTGCAATATGATAAAAGCCACTTATTATGGCAATACTCTATTAAAAGTCATAAAGCACTCTGTACCGTCAGGATCAGCGCACCACTGCATCTGATTGCCGTCGTGGTACAAAAATGCGATCAACGCTTCATCAGTTTGATCAATCTGATTGCCTGAGCAATCTACTTCATTGTTATCATAGACCGTTTTGATAGCGATAACTGGCAGCCCTTCTTCACGATGTGTGACTAGATAGCGACCGTATGTCCACTCTTTGCCACTGACCGCCCACATCTCATTGTCCGCACCAAAATTATATAGCTCACGGCACTGATTCGACTTGTTGACTGACGCCATTAAGTTTTTACTGGCAGTTGGCTTAATGTTTAGTATGCGCGCTTCACTTTGAGTGATTATGCCACCATCCATATCAGCTACTACCTTAGGCTCTGCACTGTTTTTTTGCAGACTATTCGATGATGCCGCTTGCTGAGCTTTCGCGTCTTTGGTCATGGTGATAGAACTGTTTAAATCTATCTCCCATTGTCCTGCAATAGCTGGACTGATATGCGTAGTGATTGTCGGCTCAGTAACCGTCTCACCATTCACTGGCAATGAAGCCAGAATAGATGCCAATGTAAATGAAGCAAATGATATAGGTTCCATGATTAACCTTTTATTTATAATATTTTATATACATTAGCGTAAGTCGTAGACACCAAAAACACAAGTAACATTATGCTATTGGGCAAAATCCCCCAATCCAAACGATAACTAAAACCTTGGTCAGTAATGACGTTGAAGTAAGATAATGCCCGATAATCTATCCGCTTTCTACTCATAAAAAAATAACACCGTAGCTTTGCTTGTTGAGTACAAGGAGCTACGATGTTATATATTTATAAAATTAAGACCAGTAAAGTATTACGATATAGCTATCTAACACTAAGCAGCTTCTACATTCAATGCTTGAGCAAAGGCTGATAACGCCCCTTTTAGCATCGCTGATACTGTACTGCTACACGTACCGATGCCAGAGTACACTTCGCCATCTACATTCAGCTGAATATAAGCGGCGGCATTTGCATTGGTTTTATTATCACTATTGGTATCATCATTGATACCGTTACCACTGTTATGATGCGGGTTAATGGCATGCTCTGCATAGTTAATAATATGCAATGATTTGCCCGTGTGCTGTGCAAGACCGTCGATAAACGATGATAATGGACCATTACCCGTACCATCGATATCAATGGTATCGTTATTCATCTGCACTTGGCCGCTGAAATACACCTCACCGCCTTTGTTATTGACACTATAATCTAGTAACTCAAACTTACCTTGCTGCAAGTAGGTATTTTCAAAGGTTTGTAAAATTTCATCATTTTGTAATTCACGCGCAGCCGCTTCAGCTTGTTTTTGTACCACACGGCTAAAGTCAATCTGCATCCAACGTGGTAGGTTAAAGCCATAATTACGCTGCAAGATATACGCAACACCGCCTTTACCTGACTGGCTATTGATACGCACCACATCTTGATAGCTACGACCAATGTGCGCAGGATCGATTGGCAAATAAGCCACATCCCAAACATTGTCCGTCTCAGTTTGGTTGTTTTCATTATAGTCGAGTGATTTTTTGATGGCATCTTGATGTGAGCCGCTAAAGGCGGTAAAGACCAATTCACCCACATAAGGATGACGCGGATGCAATGGTAAGTTATTGCACTCGCTCACAACCTGTACGATTTCACTCATGTTGCTAAAATCAAGCTCAGGATCGATACCTTGGCTAAACAAGTTCATGGCCATGACCATAATGTCCATGTTACCTGTACGCTCGCCATTACCAAGCAACGTGCCCTCGATACGATCCGCACCTGCCAACACACCCAATTCGGCCGCGGCTACAGCACAGCCACGGTCATTATGAGTATGAAGGCTAATAATGACATGCTCACGCTGGGGAAGATTGCGGCAGAAATACTCTACTTGATCCGCAAAGACATTAGGCATAGATGCTTCAACCGTGGCTGGCAAGTTAAAAATTACCTCTTGGCCTTGTTGTGGTTGCCACACATCACAAACCGCATCGCACACCTCTACTGCATACTCAGTCTCTGTCTGGCTAAAGCTCTCTGGCGAGTACTGAAACACCCACTCAGTCTCAGGGTATTTGGCTGCGTACTCTTTCAATAGTTTGGCGCCAGTGATAGCAATTGCTTTAATTTCGTCTTTGTTTTTGGCATAGACTTTTTCGCGTTGTACACGGCTGGTTGAGTTGTAGACATGGACGACGGCACGTTTTGCACCTTTTAATGCTTCAAAAGTACGGGCGATTAAATGCTCACGCGCCTGTACCAATACTTGTAGCGTCACATCATCAGGCACGTGGTTTTCTTCGATAAGTTTACGGGTAAAGTCAAATTCAACCTGCGCCGCTGACGGAAAACCAATCTCAATTTCTTTGAAGCCAACCTCTACTAGTGTTTCAAAGAAACGCATTTTTTGTTCAATCGTCATCGGATCAATCAGTGCTTGGTTACCATCACGCAGATCCACACTTGCCCATATTGGCGACTTCTCAATTGTTTTGCTCGGCCAAGTACGATCTGGCAGCGATGGCGCAAAGGCAAATGGACGGTATTTACGGAAGTCGAAAGCGGCATTTTTCGGTGTGATCTTTGCAGTCCCAGTGGCTGCAGTATGCGTGGCTTGGTCAGACATAATCAATCCTTAGATGATATGGTTATTTGTATATTTAGCTAGGCGATTAGCTGTTGGTTAAATTTGTATTTATCATACGGGGTAACGAGTAGTTACACCATAATAATAGCAAAGTTTAGCAAATAGAAACCTGCTATTTTTTATTTTATTTTCCATATTTTTAGTGGAAAAACCTATTTTATTTATTATAATCGAATAAATTCACTATCAAGGCGGCAAAATGCCAGAAAATTATATAGGAAGTGCAGATACAGCAAATATAGATGACATCGATAAGCAGTTATTGCGCTTGTTGCAGACGCAGGCACGTATGAGTATCACGGAACTGGCTGAGCGCGTTAATCTCTCCGCCACCCCTTGCGCACGTCGTATTAAACGCTTAGAAGATGCAAACATTATCACGGGTTACTACACCAAAACCGATGCGCAAAAACTCGGCTATCCGCTTGCCGTGTTTATTGCTATCAGTATGGACCGTCATACCGCCGAGCGTTTTGAGCATTTTGAGCGCAGAGTGCAGAGTTTTGAGGAAGTCGTGAGCTGTAGTATTGTCACAGGACGTACAGAGGACTATCTGATTAAAGTCAGAGTGCGTGATATGGCGCATTATGAGGAGTTTTTATTGCATCGTCTCAATCGTATTGAGGGCGTTGCTCAAGTGCACACCAGTTTTGAGCTGCGAGAGGTATTTAGCCGTAGTGTCGTATAACAGCGTTGAAGGCGCTAAAAACGCTAAGCGAGCATTGGTGATTGTCTACGGAACAATAGGATTAAGATCAATCCAATCATCAATCCAATAGCCGCGACCAGTAACCCTGCATTGAAATTGCCATCCTCTCCTGCCAATGCTACCGTCACCAAAGGTCCCAAGAACTGCCCTAGTGCATAGGCGAGCGTTGCCAATGCAATCAGCAAATTAGAATAAGCAGGATTGATGTTTTTAAACAACGTGAGTGTCATCGCTACCATACCGACGAAGGTCAGACCTAGAATAACAGCATTGCCATATAATCCAAGCGCACCATCAAACCATATAGGCAAACACATGCCAAACGCTTATAATACCGTCAGACCCATTAGGGTTTTTATCTCACCGATACGTTTGGCAAGCGCGCCCCATAGTGGGTTTGACAACATCGCACAAATACCGACGACTAACCAAATCATCAATCCAGCATAGGTCTGCGTCGTTAAGCGCTGCGCTGCCATAACGGGGAGGAAAGTTGCTGAGCTGATATAGCCAAATCCTGCCAATATATAACTCATAAAAAGTAACGCAAGCGCTTTATGGTGTCCAGAAATGGCTTCATATAAAGAACGTTTGAAGTTCAAATAGCTCTGATGCACTGAGACATGCTGTTTCGAATCGTTCTGCTGTAACTCTGAGCTATTTACTGGTTTGGGTTTTATCGCATAAAGGAGCCATATCAGCGGTAAACTGGTGCAGCCTGCGACCAGCCAAATCACATCAAAATGATAGCCCAATGTCAGAAGCCACCACGTCACGATGGCAGAGGCACTAATACCAACACCAATGCCTGCGTAATGTACAGCCGATAATATAGAACGGCGCTCGGGACTCAGGTTTTGGATCACAAACGATGAGCTCAGAATCATCGCGACCCCGCTTGCAATTCCTGCGATTAGGCGAATGATATACCATAGTGTGAGCGACATATTTGGTACGACGAGTAGCATCGTTGTGACAACACTTATAATTGCCCAAAGCGTCATCGCTTGCCATGTCGCACGCTGAGGCACAAACATAGCAATGAGGGCACCGATAAAGTAACCGATATAATTGATTGATGCTAGCCAGCCAGCAATCGTCGTTGATAACGACAATTGCACCATAATATCAGGTAAGGTGGCGGTAAAGAGGAAGCGTCCATAGCCCATGACAACTGCCATGCAGTACATACCGATACAGGCAATGGCAGCTTCATTGGTGATAGTAGGTGCGATACGGCTTTTAATAGCAGTCATCATGACAGCGCCATTTTGTGGCAATTAGCACACAATCCTTTGTGTTAGATAATTAAAAGCAATAATAAATAAACGCAGAAATATAGAAGTTATTAGATATATTGGGTCGAGATGAAATATCAGCAAGAACTACGACACGTTTAACGCTATTGTCTCTGTCGTATCCTGTCCTAGCATTTGTACACGCTGATCACTAAACATATCCATATCAGGAGCTAGCGTACGCATAAACCGATCAAAATATAACATTTGCTTGGTCAATAAAGCAAAGTCACGCGGGAAATGAATACCGTGACGCTTGCCAACTTCGACAATCTCAAGCATCATTTTATTGAGCTCGTCGGCTTGCTCTTTACTATTAAACGGTACGCCGCTGGTAAAGGTTTTATCTTCTGCCATGATCGTTATCATCATGCGCTCTAAATCGTTACCTAAGGCGACCACATCGACTTTATTGCCGCCATGCGTCATTTCCATATCAATCATATGACGGGCCATCGCTTGATAATCACTATCTTGCATCGCTTGCATCATACCCATGCACGCACGCCAGCTCTCAGCTTTGAGTTTACCGACAATACCAAAGTCTAAGAAACCAATACGGCCGTCGGTCAATAGCATTAAATTACCAGCATGTAAGTCAGCATGAAAACTATTGCACAGCATGAGACTGGCAAACCATGTGTTTAACGTATCTGCCATGACTTGCGCAGGATCAGAACAGTACTGACGCATAAGCGATTCATCAACCATAGAAACCCCATATAGACGGCTCATTGTCAATACACGCTTAGTGGTCAACTCTTCATACACGGTTGGTGCCACGACCCGAGTGTTGCCTGATACGGCTAAGAACTGCTGAAAATCGCGGATGTTTTGTGCTTCAGCGATAAAATCGGTCTCGGCAAGCATACGCAGGCGAATCTCATCGATAATTGGCGCGATACTAGCGAACTTCATCGACGGCATCACTATTTCAAGTAGCTTAGTCACGCCATGTAATACGCCCAAGTCGGTCTGCATGATCGTCTCGACGCCAGGCTTTTGTACCTTTAGCACCACTTCATCACCATTATGCAAACGTGCCGCATGAACCTGAGCGATAGAAGCTGAGGCTAATGGCTCTGAGTCAATATGCGCAAACTTATCATTAAGACTCATACCCTCAGTCGCTAGTTCTTCTTTTAGCACTTGCTCGATATAAGCATAAGATAATGGTGTGGTTTGATCCAAACAACTTTGAAAAGCCGTGACATAATCACGTGGAAACAGCGAGGGTGTACTGGCGATAAACTGACCGATTTTGATATAAGTCGTGCCTAACTGCTCAAAGGTTTCTTTGAGTAGCATTGCATCAGGTTTCTCCCCTTTTGCGACTCTTAGCGCAGACAGACCTGCCACACTCGCGGTTTGGCGAACACGGTTGACGACATTAAAGGTATACTTTAACAAATGCGGACGATGAATTTTCATAAAAAACAACTATGCTAATAGAAAGGATTTGAAAATAGACAATATGATCTAAAGATACATCAAAGGCACATTATTCAATTGGGACTGCTACAGACAGGACACTCTGGATCTTTTCTATAACCCATCAGCCGTTGCTGCATCTGACTACCATCCCATATGAGTAGCTTGTTTGTCAGTGGATTTTTGGTTAACCCCAGATACTGCAAGGCGGTATTGGCTTGTAGGTTACCCATGACAGCTGTGGTACTCGCGAGCACGCCCGAATTGGCACAAGTCTGCTCATCAGCGGCTTCATCAAGCACGACTGAGCCAAACACACAATGATAGCAACCTGTGTCTAGATGTGGCTCAAACAGTGCCAGCTGCCCTTGCATCGCAATTGCCGAGGCAGAGAGTAATGGAATTTGATAGCGTACGCTAATGCGATTGATGACGTCACGAGTCGCAAAGTTATCCGTACAGTCCAATAACAAGTTTGGCTTACCCGAAGCCATATCGAGCAACTCATAAGCGTTGTCTTCATTTAACCTTGCCACTGTTCCGCAAGCTTCTATCAAAGGATTGATGCGCGCCAGCATAGCCGCTGCTGTCAGCGCTTTTGGCTTATTGATGTCATCAGGTAAAAAAAGTGTTTGGCGCTGTAGATTGCTTGCCTCAATCGCATCATCATCGATCAAATGAAGAGATCCTACCCCTGCACGCACCAGTGTCTCAGACGCTGGACAACCAAGGCCGCCTGCCCCTATCATAACCACGCGTGCTGACTTTAATCGCAGCTGAGCATCCATATCCCAACCGTCTAATAGTATTTGCCGCGCATAACGGAGCAGCTCATCATCTGATAGCTGTACTAACTCTTCTGCCATATTTATTCACAACCTATCATTAAAGAAGCTGACACATAAAACCTATCTATGGGCATTGCCCTAGCGTGACGCGATCATTACCACCATAATCTTGCACCGTGTGTACTGATCCAAAGCCGCTGTCTAAAAATAGCTGTCGAACCGCAGCACCTTGGTCAAAACCATGCTCGATAGCCAATAGTCCACCTGTACGCAAGTACTTTGGTGCTTGCACAACGATATGCTCGATATCAGCCAAACCATGATTGGGTGCACTGAGCGCATTAATCGGTTCAGCGGTTAGCCCTGCCAAATGCTCATCTGCCTCGTCAATATAGGGTGGATTCGAGACAATCACATCAAACCAATGCTTATCATCAGTGGGAAGCGCTTGATACCAGCTACTTTGGATAAATTCAACATGAGCAACATCATTACTCACAGCGTTGTGCTGAGCAACCTTGAGCGCCTCAAGCGATAAATCAACCGCCACCACTTGCCAATCAGCGTGCTTTAACTCATGAGCAAGACTGATAGCGATACAACCTGACCCCGTACCTAAATCCAGCAAGCGCTTATGATTTCTCGATACTGGCTGAGCATTTATCCAATTCAATACTTGTTCGACCAATACTTCAGTATCGGGTCTAGGGATCAAGGTGTGCTCGTTAACGCTAAAATTCAGCGACCAAAACTCTTGCTGTCCAGTTAGATAAGCAAGCGGAATACCTTGCTGCATCCTTACTACACCAGAATTGAACTGTGCAAGCTCACTCTCGGTTAGTTGATAGTCGTCATCCGTCATCAAAAACAGTTTCGGTTTATCAATGACATGCAACAACCAGTCCGTTAGCCAAAATGATGGTATCTGACTACTCGTATCACCATTCGTCAGTTGCCCAATTTGCTGCTTGATTTGACGAATGGTCAATACTGTCATAAGTGACTCTTAAAGATATTGTGGATATATAAATGCGAAAGTACTGCCGACGCTACTCTGACGCGCGCGGTGGCTCATTGGTATCGGTCAGATTTGGATTTGCCTTTGTTAATTTGTCATTATCACCGTATATATCGTCATTATCACCAATGACAATGTGTTTATCGACCAAGTAAATCAATATCAAAATTGGCACGCCAATCGCAAAGGTAAAAATAAAGAAAAACGGATAGCCCATATTGTCGACGACAGCACCAGAGTAACCACCCATCACTTTCGGTATGAGCGTCATCAGCGATGAAAAGATAGCATACTGTACCGCCGTAAAACGAATCGAGGTCAAGGCAGATAAGAACGCGATGAATACAGCACTGGCAAGACCTGCTGCCAGATTATCAAAAATCACTGCCACGTACATATGCGGCAAGCTACCAGGATGATAAGTGAGCAGGACAAATAATAAATTCGTCACGCAAGCCAGTATGGCACCGATCATCATCGCCTGCATCATACGCATCTTTTGAGCCAAAATACCGCCCAAAAAACCACCCGCAATAACCATGATGACACCGACTAACTTCACAGCATTGGCAATATCTGTCTTACTAAAACCCATATCTTGGTAAAAGACGTTTGAGATAACCCCTGCCACGATATCAGAAATGCGGTATAAACCAATCAAGGCCAGTAGTAATAACGCTTTTTTGCCATAACGGCGAAAAAAGTCAACCACAGGTTCAACCCAAGTGGTATAGGCCATTTCTTGTTTGACCACGCCTACTTTGACAGACAGGTAACCCACAACCGATGCCACCAATAGGCTTGCTAATAGATGAATCACTTCAAGTAAAAAAGCAAACATCACACTGTCTGTCTCTGGCAGTAACGCACCAACATTGACAAAAGCAATGATAAAAGCGACGACTGACAATACAAACACCAGTACCAAGCGTGCATAGTCTGAGGCTGGACGATCAATACGTATCTGCTCGCTCACAGGCTCCCGAATTATCAGCGTGGTCACCACACCTACGCCCATCACTGCTGCCATGATCCAATAGGTGTTGCGCCATGCTTCGTAACTATAAAACTCTTCAGTCGAACCGAAATAATCTGCCAAATAAAGCGCGCCTGCGCCTGCAAAAATCATCCCTAAACGGTAGCCCGCCGTATACATCGCCGACAATACTGACTGAAAACTCGCAGGGGCAAGCTCAATGCGATAGGCATCGACCACAATATCTTGCGTTGCGGATGAAAAGCCCAATAGCACGGCTGCCATTGCCATATAGTGCAAACTGCTCTCATCGGTCGGATTGATACTGGCCATCATATAAATCGCCAAAATAATCAAGAGCTGTGCGATCAAAATCCAACTACGACGGCGGCCCAGTAATTTAGTCAATATCGGTAGCGGCACCGCATCTACTAGGGGCGCCCAAATGAACTTGAACGAATAACCCAATGCTGCCCAACTAAAGGTTGTCACCACACTGCGATCAAATCCCGCCTCACGCAGCCATAACGACAAGCTGGAGAAAATAAGCAAAATAGGAATACCAGCCGCAAAACCCAAAAACAGCATGATCATAGCACGCCGATCAAGATAGGCTTTCGCCGCCTCGCCCCATGATTTTTTGGCGATGGGAGGTTTGGGTGGTACAGATTTGACAGCAGACATAATAACTCACCAACAATTGAGACAAATAACACAACTGCGCACAATTTTTATCAATCTTTAAAATCAGTTATCCATGAAAAGATCGATAAAAATTGCTCTACGTTGCACCAATATGATCATTACAACAAAATTCAGTTATGGTACTTGAGAACCTCTACCTTGACTAGATGTTTTTGCATTAACTCATTGATTCTGGCACTTTCACAACAGCTTATATGTCGCAGCAGTAACGCAGATTATAGCAATCTTTCACTATGGTTAAATCAGTCCTTAGTTTTCTTACTGCTTACTCTCATCAAAGATGTCTGACAACGCTTTCATTTATCGGTAATATGTAGATAGAGGTAGGATCAATACAAACTTGATCGGCTTATTACTGTCCTACCTAGTAACAAGAGCAATGGCGTTAATAGCAAGCTGGATGAGGTACTACAACAAGACTTAATGATTAATAATTTAAAACTTATAATTCTTATATATTAGTTTTATAAATACACAGTGCTTCGTTATGCTCTCTATATCAACAATGATTATCTCGATTGACTACTCGTTCTTTTTATTATCATAGCCTAGGAGTTTTACCATGTCCGACTCAACCAAAGCCACAACTGATAAAAACACAGCCCAAGATACTGCCGATTGTCCCATAAACCACGGCGATAACAACGCACCGACCAACACAACCTATGATCAAGGTGATGATAAAGGACCGACGATTCATAGTGAAAACGTTGATCAGACACATGCACCGCAGCGCCCTAGTATGGGTGGCTGTCCTGTTATGCACCAAGCGCACACCACCACAGCCTCTGCTGCTACTGATTGGTGGCCAAACAGCTTAAACCTAGACATATTGCATCAGCAAGACAAAAAGACTGATCCAATGGGAGCAGACTTTGATTACGCTGAAGCTTTTAAACAACTTGATCTAGAAGCGGTCAAAACGGATTTGAAAAACTTGATGACCGAGTCACAAGAATGGTGGCCAGCAGATTGGGGCCATTATGGTGGCTTGATGATTCGTATGGCATGGCACTCGGCGGGCACGTATCGCGGCGCCGATGGTCGCGGCGGTTCTAACACTGGCAATCAACGTTTTGCACCGTTAAATAGCTGGCCGGACAACGTCAATCTAGACAAAGCCCGTCGCCTACTGTGGCCGGTTAAAAAGAAGTATGGTAATAAATTGTCTTGGGCGGATTTGATGATCTTGGCAGGTAACATGGCTTATGAATCTATGGGCTTCAAAACGCTAGGCTTTGCTGGTGGTCGCGCTGATATCTGGCATCCAGAAAAAGACATCTACTGGGTTCTGAGCGCGAATGGTTAGCCGCTACCGAAAACCGCTACGATAGCGATAAAGATCGTGCCTCCCTCGAAAACCCACTAGCAGCGGTACAAATGGGCTTGATCTATGTCAATCCTGAAGGTGTCGATGGCAACCCTGACCCATTAAAGACCGCTCAAGACATGCGTACGACGTTTGCGCGTATGTCAATGAACGATGAAGAAACGGTTGCCTTGACCGCGGGTGGTCATACCGTTGGTAAGTGTCACGGTAATGGCGACGCGACGACACTAGAAGACGAGCCAGAAGCGGCAGACGTCAAAGAGCAAGGTCTAGGCTGGCGCAATCCTAAAGGCAATGGCAATGCAGGTGATACTGTTTCAAGCGGTATTGAAGGCGCGTGGACAACCAATCCAACCCAATGGGATCACGGCTATTTTGAGCTCCTCTTGAATCACAACTGGGCATTAACCAAAAGTCCAGCAGGTGCATGGCAGTGGGAGCCAACGGATATTAAAGAAGAAGATCGTCCATTAGACGCGCATGATCCGAGTGTTCGTCGTAATCCGATCATGACTGATGCTGATATGGCGTTGATTAAAGACCCTGTATACCGCGAGATTTCAGAGAAATTTCATAACGACCCAGCGTATTTTGATGAGGTGTTTGCCAAAGCATGGTTCAAACTGACTCACCGCGATTTGGGGCCCAAGACTCGTTACCTAGGGGCAGATGTACCGAGCGAAGACTTTATCTGGCAAGACCCTATTCCAACAGGCAATGCAGATTTGAATGCTGATGATATTGCGACGCTAAAATCGCAAATATTGGACAGTGACTTGAGTCGCCGTGAATTAATCATTACGGCATGGGATAGCGCACGTACATTCCGCGCATCAGACTATCGCGGCGGTGCAAATGGCGCGCGTATCCGCTTAGCCCCGCAAAAAGACTGGGCAGGCAATGAGCCAGAGCAGCTACAAAGCGTGCTTGAGACATTAACCAACATTCAGTCTAATTTTGATAAAGACGTGAGTTTGGCCGATCTGATTGTGCTCGCTGGTAATGCCGCTATTGAACAAGCAGCAAACGATGCAGGTGTAGAGGTTACCGTACCGTTTACCGCAGGTCGCGGTGATGCAGAAGCAGCAATGACCGATGCAGAATCTTTTGCAGACTTAGAGCCACTGCATGACGGTTATCGCAACTGGGTCAAAGAAGACTACGCGGTCTCTCCTGAAGAGATGCTACTTGATCGCACTCAGCTGATGGGATTAACCGCGCCTGAAATGGTCGTATTGATTGGCGGTATGCGCGTCCTCGATACCAATTATGGACAGAGCCAACATGGCGTTTTCACTGAACGTGCAGGGGTCCTGACCAATGACTTCTTTGTCAACTTAACAGATATGAACTACACATGGCATCCTGTGAATGCAGCAGATAATACTGCCAATAACTACGAAGTACGTGAGCGTGGTACAGGAAACTTTAAATGGCAAGCCAGCCGTGTGGATTTGGTATTTGGCTCAAACTCTATCTTGCGTGCTTACGCTGAGCTATATGCGCAGGACGATAACTCAGAGAAATTCATTCATGATTTCGTTCGCGCTTGGAGTAAAGTCATGAATGCGGATCGTTATGACGTTGCTGAGTAAGCGTTATTAATCAGATTAATGAACAGTGAGTAAGTCTATCAATCATGAACAGCTATCTTTTATAAGGTAGCTGTTTTTTTATGCCTAAAATTTAGATATTCAACAGTCTCAAATATTCTGAGTCACACATACCCTATCTAAATAAATCAAATGACTAAAACCAAATGACTGTAAGAAATACCGTAAAAGCAAGAGGACTATAAAAAATTCATATTCATAATTATCATAAATTGATAGCTATTTATTATATACAAGAATAATAGCTTTGTTTTACACTACGCTCTTATGGCACATTTGTACGTTTTTACTTTCATATACAAACCTTTCAAATATAGATAAGGTTTGTATTGTTACACAATAGGATTCAGTGATGGCAATCGATGTAGTGGTCAATCAGCGACATTTGCAAATTCAGCTCAAACAGTTGGAAACAGTCTGGCATACGGTGATCAATGGCTATAACTTAAGTCAAGCAGCGACTGTGCTACACACCAGCCAATCGAGCTTATCAAAGCATATCGCGGCACTTGAAAACCAACTGAAGACCGAAGTATTTATTCGTCAAGGAAAGCGTCTAACAGGGCTGACCACCATGGGTACGGCGCTTATGCCACATATCGAGTCCATCTTTGCCGAGATCCGTACGATTGAAAATCTAAGCCTAGATTTCAACAATCCTAATATCGGCACACTGACGATTGCAACGACTCACACGCAGGCACGATATGTCTTACCAAAAGTGGTTAAAGAATTCAAAGATCGTTTTCCCAAAGTAAACTTAATCTTGCAACAGGCCGATCCTGAGACCATCGCACAGATGGTGATTCGTGGTCAGGCTGATATTGGTATCGCAACTGAGTCCTTACTACACAATAACTATCTTAGATGCTACCGTTATTACGACTGGACACATCGTGTCATCGTGCCAAGCGATCACGAACTTGCCAAGCAAGACTCTATCGATTTGCCAACCCTTGCCAGCTATCCCATTGTGACCTATCACGGCGGCTTTACTGGACGCGGCGCGATTGATAAAACCTTTGAGGCAGCAGGCCTAGAGCCAGATATTGTACTCGCCGCGCTTGATGCTGACGTTATTAGTACCTATGTTGGACTTGGCTTAGGCATTGGTATTATTGCCGAAATGGCATTTGAACCGAGTCATTATCAGAACCTAACTGCCATACCAGTCGATCACTTCGGGCGTTTCACCAGTTGGATGGCGGTGCGTGATGATGCAGAAATCCGCCAATACGGTCGTGCCTTTATGGAGCTGTGTCAGAAACAATTCGACAACTAAAACCAAGGGGCTAAACCGCTGGTCTTACCTTACCCCACCTTTACCGAGCTTATGTATAAGTGATAAAATACAGTCTAGAACGTTATTCAACGTTTTATTTCGTTTTTATTTCTGCATGTATTGCTGGACGCCTAGACATTTAATTGTACTGGGTGTCGATCACTGCATGTCCATTTGCTTCTATGTAACAGGTGATACCGCTCATGGAAAAACTCGTAGCGATCATTATGGCAGTTTTTGCCGTCCCCTTGATTATTGGTGGCGCTTATCTGCTCTCTTTAGGCGGTAGTCCTTACTATCTTTTTGCTGGCGTTATGATGTTAGCGACAGCATTTTTATTGTTCAAAAAACACTGGAGTGCTTACGGGGTTTACGCGATCTTTATCGTTGTGACACTAGTATGGTCGCTTTGGGAATCTGGATTTTATTGGTGGGCGCTGGCAACTCGCTTGGGCTTCCCGCTAATATTTGGTTTATTGATGCTTTTACCGTGGGTCTCTAAGAAGATGCACGGGCAACACACTCAAGTAACAAACACAAGCAACGCTAAGAAAAGTCCTCTTTATTATTGGGGACTAATGGCCAGTGTGGTTGTGGGTGCACTGCTCTCTTTCGGTAGTATGGCCAATAATGCCACCGACAAATTGGGCGAGCTCGATTTGACTGCCAACGATGACGGCGATCAAAACGCCAATTCTGCAAACCTTGGTGATCCACTATCAAATGGTCAGCAAACACCAGATGGTGAATGGAGCGCGTATGGCCGTACTGACTATGGACAACGCTACTCTCCTCTGACTCAGATCAACACTGATAATGTCAAAGATTTAGAGCTCGCTTGGCAAATCCAAACCGGAGATGTCAAAGGTCCTAATGACGTTGGTGAAACCACTTATCAAGCAACACCATTGAAAATCGGCAACGCCTTGTATATGTGTACGCCTCACAACTGGGTATTGGCATTAGATGCCGACTCTGGTGAGACATTGTGGAAGTTTGATCCTAAAGTTGGCGAAAACCTCCAACGTCAGCATCAAACCTGTCGCGGTGTGTCTTACTATGCTGGTCAAGCTGGCACGGATAATACTGCTCCAGTTGCTACTGTTGAGGCAGCTGACAATAGTGCCACTGACGATACGTCCATCGCCAGCACATCTGCTGCTACTAGCGATACAATAGTACAAAAAATCGCGGGGAATACCTTTGAAAACGCATCTAAGCAATGTGATGCCAAGATATTTATCCCAACCTCTGATGCCAAGCTATATGCACTAGATCCAAAAACTGGGCAACGCTGTCAAGACTTTGGTGAAGATGGCGCATTAGACCTCATGCACAACATGCCGTTCCAACAAGCAGGCTACTACTATTCAACATCTGCACCCGTCGTCGCAGGTGGGGTTATTATTGTCGCTGGTGCTGTCAACGACAACTATGATGTGAACTCACCTTCTGGTGTGATCCGTGCTTATGATGTTAATACTGGCGAACTCATGTGGAACTGGGATTCAGGCGATCCTGACAATACAGCACCTTTTGATGTCAACGATCCAACCCAAGTCTATCGCACCAGCTCGCCAAATTCATGGTCGACAGCCAGTGCTGATGAAGAGCTTGGATTAGCATATTTCCCAATGGGTAACCGCACACCCGATCAGCTAGGTAGCTATCGTAACGCTGCTGAAGAAAAATATGCCACCTCTGTGGTTGCACTAGATCTTAAAACAGGTGAAGCGCGCTGGGTACAGCAGTTTGTCCATCATGATCTTTGGGATATGGATACGCCTGCTCAGCCAACATTGCTTGACTTAGATACCGCTGATGGTGTTCAACCTGCGTTGGTTATACCGACCAAACAAGGCGATGTCTACGTCTTGAACCGTGCAACAGGCGAGCCTATTGTACCTATCAAAGAGCGTGATGCACCGCAAGGCTATCTCATTGCTGGTGAACATGCATCGCCAACACAGCCTTACTCTGGTTTGAGCTTTGAGCCGCCGATGTTGAAAGAAAAAGACATGTGGGGCGCAAGTCTCATCGATCAAATGATGTGCCGTATTGAGTTTAATCAACTTAACTATGATGGTCGTTATACACCGCCGTCAACCAATGGCAGTATCGTTTATCCTGGTAACTTTGGTACCTTTAACTGGGGCAGCCTCGCTGTTGACCCTGAAAATGGTGTGATGTTTGGTATGCCGACCTATTTGGCATTTACCTCAAAGCTTATTCCTAAGGAATCGCTAGGTGATGCTGAGACCAATAAAGGCGAACAGGGCGTTAATGCCAATGAAGGCGCAGATTATGCAGTAGAGCTTGGGCCTTTCTTATCTCCTTTAGGTGTACCTTGTCAGCAGCCACCATGGGGTACGGTCGCTGCAGCTGACCTAGCCACAGGTGAGATTGCGTATCAACGCAAAAATGGCACGGTTCAAGACTTGTCTCCTCTACCATTGAAGTTTGAGCTGGGTGTGCCTGGTATTGGTGGCCCTATCATCACCAAAGGTGGCGTGGCTTTCTTGTCTGCTGCAACCGAAAATAACTTCCGAGCTTATGATCTAAAAAATGGCGATGTGCTATGGAATGTTCGTATTCCAGCAGGTGGCCAAGCCACTCCTATGACTTACTTGAACTCTAAAGGTGAGCAGATGGTAGTACTGGTAGCTGGTGGACATGGTTCAGTAGGTACGAAGATTGGTGATTATGTTGTGGCTTATAAGCTTGGTGACCAAGCTAAATAATCGGTCTAAGTGATCGACTGCAATAATCACTCAGTTAAATAACCTCATTTTGAGAAAGCAGGTAACTTCGGTTACCTGCTTTTTTATGTGCTGACGCTTTTTATTATGCAATTGTTTTTATGATGATAGGCTTATCTATCAATGGATGCTGTTGCTCATCAAGCGCCTAAATCATCGATAATCTGTCTTTGTTATGATTTATTGCTACTCAGTAACATAGCTTGAAATCGATAGCGGTGACAAGCATATCAAGAGAAAATAATTAATAACTCTACTGGATAATTTATGAGCAACAAAATTCCTTTATCTTTTTTAGATCTAGCACCTGTACCTGAAGGCAAAACAATCTCTGAAGGCATCGCCCAAACGGTCGAAACCGCACAGCAAGCAGAAAGATCTGGCTTAAACCGTTATTGGATGGCAGAGCATCATAATATGCCGGGTATCGCTAGTGCGGCAACCTCAGTATTGCTATCGCATATCGGTAGCCAAACCGAGAGCATCCGTATTGGGGCTGGTGGCGTGATGTTACCGAACCATGCACCTCTCGTGATCGCTGAGCAATTCGGCACATTGCAGGCATTATATGGCGACCGCGTTGACTTAGGGTTAGGACGCGCACCTGGCACTGATGGTGCTACTTTTCAGGCACTACGCCGCCAAATGAAGGACGCCGAGCGTTTTCCACAGGATGTACAAGAACTGATGTACTTCTTGGGCAATGATACCGATGGCAGCCATGTACAGGCGTTCCCTGGCGCCAAATCAGGCATCCCTATTTGGATATTAGGCTCTTCTCTATTTGGTGCGACCTTAGCCGCGCATTTAGGATTGCCCTATGTGTTTGCCTCACATTTTGCACCGCAAATGCTAGGAAAAGCCATTAAAGCCTATCGTGAGCAGTTCAAGCCGTCTGCCTATTTAGATAAGCCTTATGTCATGCTGGCTGCAAACCTGTTACTGGCTGACGACGATGAAACCGCTGAATATCACTTTACTTCAGCACAGCAGAGTTTCGTACGCTTGCGCCGTGGTGAGACAGGTCAAATGCCAAAGCCTACGCACGATATGGATAGCATCTGGAGCCAAGCAGAAAAAATGATGGTAGATAATGCGCTGTCAGTTTCATTCATTGGATCTGTCGAAACGGTCAAACCAAGACTGGCTGCGTTTTTGGCAACCCATCAACCAGATGAATTGATTGTAACTGCTAATGTGCATAATCAAGCAGCGCGTATTCGTTCACTTGAACTTACACCGGAGCTAAACTTATTTACTTTACAATCAAATGAGACACTTGCATAATTATTGCTAAACCTTAACTGGATTTTTGACATGGAAGCAACTGCTATTGTTGGTGCATCATTGATGATTGGCTCGTCGATATTTATGTATATCTTGGCATTTCTTGCAGTCATGGCTATCGGTGGGTATCTGACCTATCGTACTAGTCCAAAGCAAAAGCAACGCCGAGAAGATAAGCGCAATCAAGACAATCTGAATTAATATAAAAAAGCCCCTTTTTTTCTGAAAAAGGGGCTTTTTTAGTATAGTAAAACGCATTAAAGCTTAATATATTAAAAATTATAGGGTCTGTTAAAGTGAATGCAGCAAACCTTTTTCCTAGATTCTTTACTACATTAAACCAAGCGCACGTAATGCTGCGGCACCAAATGCCATCCCAAACATACCCACCACTGTCGTAAACGCCAAAATATTTGCCGCGAGCACATCATTGCCACCCATAGCCTTCGCCATCACATAACTGGCCGCAGCAGCTGGTGATGCCACCATCAAGAATAGCACGCCCATATGTACGCCTGATAAACCGAATGTTAATCCAATCGCAATGGCGACGATTGGTGCAATGACAATACGACCAATACTGGCCTGCATTGACAACCCTGACGCATTCAGCATTGACTTCAAATCAATACTGGCGCCAGCGCAAATCAATGCCAATGGCAATGCGACCGCTGCCAACAAATCACCAGTCGTGTGAATCACACCCGTAAGTGGCGGCAATGGCAGCGCCTTATAGGCAAATGCTGATAGCAATGCTAATATCAGTGGATTAGTAAATACCTTTTTGATAATCATAATACTGCGACTGATCAACGTATCATCCACACTTTTAGAGACACGACTTAACGTAATGACCGCTAAAATATTGAACAATATGGTGACTACGCCCATGTAGACCGCACCAATACTTAAACCACGCTCACCATAAGCATTAGCAACGGTTGCGAGGCCAATAATAGCCATGTTACTACGGAAAATACCTTGTACGAACACGCCTTGGTCGGCAGGACGTTTGACAAAACGCTTGGCGTATAGCTCCGCCCCAAAAAACAGAACAAATGTCACCAAAATACCAACAAAAATTAGCTTAACTTGCTGACCATAATCAACATCGCTATCGACCACGCTAAAAAACAACAAGCAAGGCAGGCAGTAGTTAAAAACAAAGCTGGATGCCTGATCAATGAAACTTTGACTTGCCTCGCCACGTCTTTGCATAAAAAAACCCAACCACATCAAAGCAAGGTTGGGGAATACAATAGTAATAGCAAAAACAATAGCATCAATCATAAATAGGCTCAATTCGGTGACAAGCCCATCATGATATGAGCATCAACAAGAAAATTTAATAAGTAATAATCAGATTTTATGACCTAGTATAGAGACAAAGCAGCAAGTAAGACAAGTTTGAATGAAACTTTATTTCGATAATGAGGTAGATTTCTAATAAACAAAAGCCCGTAATAATATTTTATTACGGGCTTTTTATATCATGGATGCTTTGTTATAAAAGGCTTTAGCATACTACCGTTATGAGTCAAGCGCAGCTTTTGCTTTTTTGTGTTTTTTGACCGTCATCGCCAGTAACTGTATAGCAGCAGGTGTGACACCACTGACACGTCCAGCTTGAGCAAGCGTCGCAGGACGAACTTGTGTGAGTTTTTGCACGATCTCATTTGATAGTCCTGAGACGACACTATAATCAAAATCTAACGGTAGCACCGTGTTTTCTAGGCGCTTCATTTGATCAATATCTTCTTGCTGACGATCAATGTAGCCGGCATATTTAACAGAAATCTCGATCTGCTCGCCCACTTGTGCATCAACGGTTGAGTCAGTGATAGCCGCGATATCAGCAAAATGTATTTGCGGACGCTTGAGCAAATCAAAGGCAGTCGATTCTTTAGACAGTACCTCACCCGTCTGCTCAGTCACTTGCTTACCTAACGCGTTGGTAGGCGTGGCCCACATATCTTTTAGGCGTGACGTTTCTGTTGAGATCGCTTCCATTTTTTCTTGGTAGGCTTGCCAGCGTACATCATCTACCAGCCCTAATTTACGACCCGTCTCAGTTAAGCGCTGATCGGCATTGTCTTCACGTAAGAGCAAGCGATACTCTGCGCGGCTCGTAAACATACGATACGGCTCGGTCGTACCATGAGTAATCAAGTCATCGACAAGCACACCAAGATACGCTTCATCACGGCGCGGGGTCCATGTGTCAAACTCGCTGTTATTGGTCGTCACCAATGCTGCATTGGTACCTGCCAGCAAACCCTGCACGCCCGCTTCTTCATAACCAGTCGTACCATTGATCTGACCCGCAAAGTACAGACGATCAATCGACTTGGTTTCAAGCGTAGGCTTTAGGTTTTGTGGATCAAAGTAATCATACTCAATCGCATAACCGGGACGAGTAATATGCGCATTTTCTAAGCCTTTCATGCTATGGATAAAGTCTAATTGTACATCGAATGGCAAACTGGTCGAAATACCATTCGGATATAGCTCATGCGTGGTCAGACCTTCTGGCTCGATGAAAATCTGATGGCTGTCTTTATCCGCAAAGCGATGAATTTTATCTTCGATAGATGGGCAATAACGCGGGCCTACGCCTTCGATTTTGCCAGAGAACATTGGTGAACGGTCAAGGTTTTCACGAATAATGTCATGAGTACGCGCATTAGTATGGGTTATATAACAATTGACCTGCTCAGGATGCATGGAGACGTCACCCATATAGCTCATCACTGGCAATGGCGTATCACCCGGTTGTACCGTCATCACGCTAAAATCAACGCTACGTGCATCGATACGCGCTGGCGTACCTGTTTTTAGACGGCCTACTGGTAGCTTAAGCTCACGCAAACGATCCGCAAGCTTAATAGACGGCTGATCCCCTGCACGTCCACCATTTGAGTTTTCCATACCAATATGAATGACACCGCCCAAGAAAGTCCCTGAGGTTAATACGACTGTTTCGGTCTTAAAAACAATACCTGTAGACGTCACAACTGCTGTCGCACGGCCATTCTCTACCAAGATATCATCAGCGGCCTGCTGAAATATATCTAGGTTTGGCTGATTTTCTAGCGTATGACGAATAGCCGCTTTATACAAGATACGGTCTGCTTGCGCACGTGTGGCACGAACAGCAGCCCCTTTACGACTGTTTAGCACACGGAACTGAATACCCGCTTTGTCCGTTGCCAGCGCCATCGCACCGCCTAACGCATCAATCTCACGCACCAGATGCGATTTGCCGATGCCACCAATTGCTGGGTTACAGCTCATCTGCCCGAGCGTCTCAATATTATGCGTCAACAATAAGGTCTGTGCGCCCATACGTGCAGCCGCTAGAGCAGCTTCTGTACCAGCATGACCACCGCCGATCACTATCACGTCGTAATGTTTTGGGTATTGCATGTGTGCCTCACTTGACTCATAACGCTGCTGATTGCCATATCCTATTTTCAAATAAGAAAACAGTCAGCAAATAAACGTCAGTCGTATTTATAAAAAAGATAACGACTCAGATAAGTCGTTCATAATTGGTTAGGGCGTGTTCTTATTTTGAAAATGGTGATAAAAATGAGGTAAATTGCAGTCAAACAAGAAAAATAGCGCAGATAATATCAGGATATTAACCAGCTATTTGACATAGTTTGGCAATATTTAACCATTTTTAGCCCATTCAGATGCTTTTGTTCAGATTAAGGACACGCCCTGAATAACCTATCATTATAACAATTTTTTCACGCTTAAAAAACGCTAGGACAAAAACTATTATAATTAAGCACAAAGATATTTGTGCCAGCATCACTTTAGTTGTTAGCTTCTGAGTTTGTAATGATGTCTTAGTTATTACTGTTTCCACGGCTCAAGGGTACGATCTGATCCGATTGACCACTAGACAGCATATGATGGCTACCATACCCTTCTGGATTGATCTGTAAATACGCATTCATTTGACCAATCGCCTCACCATCATCACTCGCTAAAATCTGCGCTTTGATGAGCTCAACTGGCGGTAATGGTAAGTTTTTAAGCAAGGCCAAGCGCTGGTGGTTGTCACCCTTGTTGACTACCAGTTCGATAAGCTGACGAGCATCGATAGGCAAATCTGGCGTGTTCTGTGCCAACAGTGCCAAATGATAAGCACCTGCTGGATCTTGGTCCACAACAATGCGCTGCTCGATAGCGATATAGGTCGCTTCAGTTGCACCGCCCGCCACACTAAGCTGATGAATACACTTGAGTGCTGAGTATGACTCGTTGTTAGCAATCTCAATAATGCGTGTAGATTCATTCTTTAGACGCTCACGGCTCTTTTCAATCGCCGCCTGCTCAGCCGCTTCTGTTTGCTCGTTTAACTGTTCACTGGTTTGGTTATTCATAAAACCCTCTTACTCATCTGATAACTATTATTTATATAGCTTGTATCTTGGAAACTATATGGGGGTAAATCCTATAAAAACAACGAAGCCTAATGATATAGGCGCGTGGAAATATTAGTAGGGACAGAAATGGATACGCTACTAATAACACTAATAGCGACAATAAAAAAAACCCAAACAGCCATTAAATGACCATTTGGGTTTGCTGTGCTCATATCTTATAAAGGCTAATTGGACATTAAAGACATCCAGTTAATACTTTCAAGTATTAAGCAGCTGGGCTGTTTGCTTCGATCAATGGCTTTAGCTCACCCGATTGATACATTTGCAAGATGATGTCTGATCCGCCCATCAACTCGCCATCAATCCATAATTGCGGGAACGTTGGCCAGTTAGCAACCTTCGGTAACGTTGCACGAATTTCTGGGTTTTCTAAAATATTTACAAACGCAAATGGACGACCAATCTGAGTCAACACTTCGATAGAGCGCGCAGAAAAGCCACACTGCGGAAATTGCGGTGTACCTTTCATGTAGATAATAACTTTATTGTCACGGATTTGATCACGGATCAATTGTTCAACGTCGTTTGCAGCAGTGTTTGGGGTTTGCTCACTCATAAAAGCTCCTATTGATAAAACGGTTCATTAAAATGATTATTTATATAAAAATAATTGTGTAAAGACGTGGCTGATACATGGGGCGACTGCCGCTGTATTACAAGCACGAATTTCGACCTATGTAGGTTCAACAGCATTAGGGACTAATAATACCACGGCATTGGCCATGATGCCCTCTTGACGACCCGTAAATCCCAATTTTTCAGTCGTGGTGGCTTTTACACTGATATTGCTAATATCCGTTTGCAAGTCGCTGGCGATATTAGCGCGCATGGCTGGGTTATGCGGCGCCAGCTTTGGACGCTCGCACATCACGGTGATATCAGCGTTGCCTAGTCTATAACCAGCCTCTTGCACTTTACTATAGACATAACGCAGCAAAATCCTTGAATCCAGTCCAGCATGTGCCGCATCGGTATCAGGAAAATGCTGCCCGATATCACCAAGCGCCAATGCACCAAGTAGCGCATCAGCAAGTGCGTGCAAGACCACATCCCCATCAGAGTGTGCGAGCAAACTATGAGAATGCTCAATCGGTACGCCTGCTAGAATGACATATTGCTGCTGCTGACCGTTATTATGAAAAGCATGAACATCGATACCTTGACCAATTTTTATCATTATTATTCCAAGATGCATTAAACGTGATTAAAATAATTCAAAACCACTATCTGAATTTTCAAAGCGGTTTTACGAATAGCCAGACGCCATCGGTCGCCACCAGTTTCAATTAACTGGTATAATATGACGTTTATTTTATCATAATACCAGATCCAAAAGACAAGCTGACGTTGTTGTGCTGAAACTACGTATTGTAGTAAATGCATAATTTTTGGCGTCACTGTTTGCTTTGGATAACGTATAAATAGTTGAGCCGTTTTATGTCAGCCATACAAGATACTTCAAGCACACCCGTTTCTGAGTCTTTTAATGCTCATCGCCCTTTGACACTTGCCGATGTCGAAAATCCTAGCACCAAGCATGTGATTGTCGGTATGTCAGGTGGGGTCGATTCTTCTGTATCAGCCGTATTACTTCAGCAGGCAGGCTTCAAGGTTGAAGGCCTGTTTATGAAGAACTGGGAAGAAGATGACGGCACTGAATACTGTACAGCGATGGATGATCTAGCAGACGCGCAAGCCGTATGTGACAAAATCGGTATGAAGCTGCACACGGCCAACTTTGCTATGGAATATTGGGATCGCGTATTCGAGCACTTTTTGGCGGAATATAAAGCAGGACGCACCCCAAACCCTGACATCTTGTGCAATAAAGAGATTAAGTTTAAGGCGTTTTTAGACTATGCGTTGACCCTTGGTGCAGATTATATCGCGACCGGTCACTATACACGCCGCAGTGTGAACTATACCAATGCCGAAGGTGATGAAGTTGCGCAGCTCTTACGCGGGCTTGATAATAACAAAGACCAAAGCTATTTCTTGCATGCGGTTGGCGGCGACAAGATTGCCAAAACGCTATTCCCCGTTGGCGAGCTTGAAAAGCCAGTGGTACGTCAGATTGCTGAAAAGCATGACCTAGCGACGGCTAAAAAGAAAGACTCTACCGGTATTTGCTTTATTGGTGAGCGCCGCTTTAAAGACTTTTTACAGCAATATCTGCCTGCCCAAAAAGGCGAGATACTTACTGATGATAATAAAGTCATCGGTACTCATGATGGCCTCATGTATTACACATTGGGTCAACGCGGCGGCATCGGCATTGGCGGTGTTAAAGACCGTGTAGAGGCGCCGTGGTTTGTATTGGCAAAAGACTTAGACAAAAACCGCTTAATCGTCGGTCAAGGGCATGAACATCCCATGCTAATGAGCAACGAGCTAAAAGCCTATAAGCTCGATTGGATTGATGGTTTACCACCTGTGGATGTGTTTAGCGACGAAGGCTTAGCCTGTATGGAAAAGTCTCGCTATCGCCAGCCTGATCAAGCGTGCCGCGTGTTTGCGACCAATGCTGATGGCAGTGAGGTTCGAGTGGTATTTGATGAGCCGCAGCGCGCTGTCACCCCTGGTCAGTCAGCGGTATTTTATATCGATGAAGTATGTTTAGGCGGCGGCGTGATTGAATCTATCGATGCACCATGTGGATTTTAATTGCTTCCTAACACCCAACTTAAAGCACAGATGTTGATGCAGTAAATAGATTTATTTTGACGAGGGTCAACATCGCTTTATTTGCATAGACCGCTTTTTTAATATCATATTTCTGCTATATTACGCGCAACGATTTCGACGTCGTTTATTATATGGTAATTTTTTATCTAGACTCTTGCAGTTTTTTATTTCATAACTACTGAGGCACAACCATGACCCCACTTACCGCTCTCTCTCCAATTGATGGTCGTTACGCATCAAAGGCTGACAGCTTACGTCCTTATTTATCTGAATTTGGTCTAATCAAAGCTCGCGTTACGGTAGAGATTCGCTGGTTGCAGTCTTTAGCTGACAACAGCGCAATTGGTGAATTAGCAGCATTTGATGACCAGACCAACGCTTTTTTGAATGCAATCGTTGATGATTTTAGCGAAGCCGATGCCCAAGCGATCAAAGACATCGAAGCGACGACCAATCATGATGTAAAAGCGGTTGAGTACTTTATCAAGGACAAGTTCCGGGGTCAGGATGCCTTGATTGATTCACTTGAGTTTATTCACTTTGCCTGTACCAGTGAAGATATCAATAACCTATCGTATGCATTGATGCTCAAAGACAGCCGCAAGCTTGTCGTTGCCAAAATGCAGCAAGTGACTGATAGCATCGTTGACTTAGCGATTGCTCATGCTGATCAACCAATGCTATCACGTACACATGGTCAGACAGCCAGTCCAACGACATTGGGTAAAGAGATGGCAAACGTGGCCTACCGCCTAGCCCGCCAAATCAAGCAAATCAATCAAGTAGAACTGTTAGGTAAAATCAATGGCGCCGTTGGTAACTATAATGCGCATTTTTCAGCGTATCCTGACGTCGACTGGCAGAGCCATGCTGAAGCATTTATCGATCAGCGTCTAGAGCTAACCTTTAACCCTTATACGACTCAAATTGAGCCACATGACTATATCGCTGAGTTGTTTGATGCTGTTAAGCGCTTCAATACCATCTTGATCGATTTCAACCGTGATATTTGGCAATATATCAGCTTAGGCTATTTTAAACAGCGCCTAAAAGACGGTGAAGTTGGCTCTTCTACCATGCCGCATAAAGTTAATCCAATTGACTTTGAAAACTCTGAAGGTAACTTAGGCGTTGCCAATGCGATGCTGGCACATTTGGGTGAGAAGTTACCGATTTCACGTATGCAGCGTGACCTATCGGATTCAACGGTGTTGCGTAATATCGGTGTTGGTCTAGCACAGAGCATGATTGCTTTTGATGCTTGCCTAAAAGGCGTGGGTAAACTTGAGCTAAATGCGCAGCGTTTAAATGATGACTTGGATCAAGCGCAAGAAGTGTTGGCAGAACCGATTCAAACGGTCATGCGTCGCTACCGTGTTGAAAACCCGTATGAGAAACTAAAAGCCTTGACTCGCGGTAATGCCATGACTCGTGAAGCCATGCTGACGTTTGTCGAAAGTGATGAGCTATCGGCTGTTAGTGATGCGGATAAAGAACGCCTACGTGCATTGACGCCTGCTACTTATATCGGTAATGCCGCTGAACAAGCACGCGCTATTAAAGAATGGATTGCCAAGCTGTAATTTTAACGATTAATAGCAGCCAGCGAGCACTATGCATCAAAATAAAAAATCTGTGCTTGCTAGTACGATTGCGGTATTTGTCGTCATGGTACTGGCAAGCATTGAGCCTCTAGAGTGGTCGAGCTACCTGCTACATCAGTTCGGTACGCTACTTTTTTTGGCATTAATGCTAGGTGCTTATCGCTATCGCTACGTTAGCTCACGCTCCTATGTGCTCGCATCGATATTTCTGATCATCCATATTATTGGTGCGCGTTATCTATACTCTTACGTGCCCTACAATGACTGGACACAGCAACTATTCGGTATACGTTTAGATGAGTTATTTGGCTGGCAGCGCAATATGTACGATCGTCTTGTCCATTTTAGCTACGGGCTTTTACTGTTCAATGCGATGGTAGATGTCTCAAAGTCTATCTTCAAAATTCAATCTGTCAAACTACTCATCGCACTTGCTCTCATGATTAATATGTCATCAAGTCTGCTCTACGAATTACTCGAATGGGGCCTTGCAATGACGTTATCACCAGAAGCTGCCGAAGCTTATAACGGTCAGCAAGGTGATGTTTGGGATGCCCACAAAGATATGGCTTTAGCATTACTCGGTGGGCTAATTGCGGCAGGTATTATGCTGTTTCAAACTCGTCAAAACCAAGTGGTGTCTAATTAAATCATTAATCGTCTTTTTTATCATCATCGCTATCACCCGGTATGATGGCTTTACCGACAGCGACTGTACCTTTAACAACACCTTTGGTGGTTTTATAAGCAATTTTGGCAGGTACGGTGACAATCTTATGGACACAGGCTTGTAATAAAAACACGCTAGCGATAATGACGATAAAATGCAATTTTTTCATAACTTTCCTACGATTCAGTGGTAGCTCTGATGATAGCCATCAGATAGAGGATCATCATAAACTATTAAAACCTTCCTATAAAGCACTGCTCATTATTAATCTCATCCTCATTTAAAATACGGATTTACCCATGACTTCTATTCCTCTTTGTCTACCCGACTCTATTACGCCTGAGCAGTTTTTGGCTGAATATTGGCAAAAGAAACCCTTACTTATCAAGCAAGGCTTACCACAATTGATTGATATGTTTGAGCCAGATGACATGATTGGTCTTGCCCTTGAGGAAGATGCTAGCGCACGCTTGCTAACCCAAGCAGCCAATAAAAAAGAAGGTCAGGCACAGTGGCAACTCAAGAAAAGTCCGCTAAATGAAACTGACTTTGACAACCTGCCAAAACAATGGACTGTACTGGTACAAAATCTAGAACAGTGGTCACCAGAGCTGGGTCAGTTGTGGCAAGCCTTTGACTTTATTCCACAGTGGCAGCGTGACGATATTATGGTCTCTTATGCACCAAAAGGTGGGTCGGTCGGTAAGCATTATGACGACTACGATGTGTTTTTGGCGCAAGGCTATGGTTCACGGCGCTGGCAGTTAGGCAAATTCTGTGATGAGCAGACAGAGTTTGTTGCTGATGAGCCTATTCGCTTGTTTGATGACATGGGTGAGATTATCTTCGATGAGATACTAGAAGCGGGTGATGTGCTTTATGTACCGCCTAAATTATCACACTTTGGGGTGGCGCAAGATGACTGTCTGACTTTCTCTTTTGGATGTCGTCGTCCAAATTTGATGCAAATTATCGACAGTGTGGCGGATATTGCAACCAATGACAGCCAGTTATTCATCCCTATGCTACTGCCACAAGCGTTGCAAAATTCAGGTGAACTGCAAGCGGACAGCATCGCTGCGATCAAAGCGCAATTGCTAGAGATGCTACAATCTGAGCGCGGTGATGATATGATTCGCCAAGCTGTCTCTGAAGTGGTTGGTAAGCGTCAATATGATGCGCTGATGCCAGAGGAAACACTGGATACTGAAGCGCTCATGCAAGCATTGTCTGAGGGTGCGACATTACAAGCAGATTATAGCAATCGCCTACTCTATAACAAAACCAATGATGGTATTGTGCTATATGCCAATGGTCAGCGTGTTGATGGGCTTGATGATGCGGCAATAGCTGTATTGGTACGTTTGGCTGATGGTGAAACACTACAACACAGTGATGTCACCGATATTGATGCAGATGACTTAAGCGAGTGGCTAGAGAACGGTTGGATATGGGTGGATATTGCTGAATAACACTCAGTAGTAAAATCTCAGTTAAATAACGTAAAAAAACCGCTATCTGACAATTACTCAGATAGCGGTTTTTTCTTATGCATTTTTTCTTATATATCTTACAGAATCACTAGTTTAATGATTATGACACTACCAGATACCACTTAGCATTTGTGAAAGTTACTATTATGAGTTGCTATCATGAATAATTACTATAAAGGCTAAGCGGACTCGTAATTAATGCAACTATTCTACTCTGTACCAAGCTCAAGCAAGCTCGCATTACCACCAATTGCTGTGGTATTGATAGTCTTAACACGCTCAGTGACAAAACGATACAGATAATCAGGCGTTAACATTTCTGTTAAGCCTTCAATATCAGTGACGCTGATCACTTGCGTCAAGATACCATCTGTCTTAGCAAGCTCTTGACTGATGGCTTGTACTTCGCTGTGGTTGCCAGAAACGGCTACTTGGGCAAGACGGTCAATATACAAAAGCGTGGTGGTCTGAGAATCATTAGCCACACTCAATACATCTTCGCTAATACCTGTATCGTACAATATCTTGGCAGCTTCATTGCACATCTCATCTTGGCTTGGGCAATGCAATATGACTTCATTACCAGTCAATAATGCGGCTATCAGCTGCCCTAGCACTGCCATTGCTCTGGCAGACTCTTCACCAATGACCATTGTCTTACCACGACCAGTCACATATAAGTCATTTGACTCACCAGTGGCGCCAGTCATACGATGTGTCTCATCCAAACTAGGAGCCGCGCTCAATAGGTGATTAAACAAACGCTTTGCTTTGTTAGCATCACCAGTCAATAGAGACAACTTTGGAATTGCCGCCTCTAGGTACGTTGCGCGATTGACCGCGCCAAGTAGTCGCCAAGATTCACAAACCTGGGCATGATTTTTTTTGAATTCAGTCGCCATGTTGCTACTCCTTATGCGAGTTCTGTTTGAGTGGTTGTTTGGGTGTTAGCATTTGTTTGGTTGCTGCCATTTGACTCTGAGCTAAGCTGCATCAGACGCGCAACATAGTGCGGACCACCAGCTTTAGGACCAGTACCAGACAGACCACAACCACCGAATGGCTGGACGTTTACGACCGCGCCGATTTGGTTACGGTTGATATAAGTGTTACCTACAAAAGCACGACGCTCGATATGCTCAACAGTTTTTTCGATACGGCTATGGATGCCCATAGTCAAACCAAAGCCTGTATTGTTGATAGAATCAATAAGCTTATTCAGATCACGTGCTTTATAGCGCAATACATGTAGAATTGGTCCAAAATGCTCACCACCAATAACGTCTATGCTTTGTACTTCAATCGCTGTTGGCAGTACAAAGGTAAAGTTTTCTTGGCTGACAACCGAGCTTGAACTCATTGGTGTTTGAGCCAAGATAGTCGCAGTTGGCTCAGCATCCATACGCGCGATGTGCGCCTCAAGACCATTTTTGGCATCAGCATCAATGACTGGGCCTACATCTGTGGCAGCGTATAGCGGGTTGCCAACAGAAAGCTCAGCCATATTACCTTGCAATAGCTCGATCAAATCATCAGCCATCTCTTCCTGTACACATAGTATACGGCAAGCTGAACAACGCTGACCTGCTGAACCAAATGCAGATAGAACAGCATCTCTGACAACTTGCTCTGGCAGTGCTGTTGAATCAACAATCATGGCGTTCTGACCGCCAGTCTCAGCGATAAATACAGGCAGCTCGCCACTCGCTTGTGCATGATCATTCAAGCTTTGATTGATACGCTGAGCAGTTTGCGTTGAGCCAGTAAATATCACACCTGCTATGTTGTCAGCAGCCGTTAGCGCGCCGCCCACGTCACCAGCACCTGTTACCAATTGCAGTGCTTCTGCTGGTACACCCGCTTGATACATGAGTTGCGCACCAAAATGAGCAATCAAGCTGGTTTGTTCAGCAGGCTTAGCCACTACCGTATTACCTGCTGCCAGTGCCGCCACGATTTGACCCGTATAGATGGCCAATGGGAAGTTCCATGGGCTAATACACACAAAGGTGCCACGTGGTTTATAAACTTGACGAGATTGCTTACCAGACAAATCTGTAAACTCATGCACAACATCGTCTAGTCGCTCTGCTTCATCAGCGTAAAAACGACAGAAATCAACAGCTTCTTTGATTTCATCGATACTGTCTTGCATGGTCTTACCAGCTTCGACTTGGCAGAGTGCCATTAGCTCAGCGTAGTTTTCTTCAAATAGTTCAGCCGTCTTACGCAAGATTGCTGCACGTTTGGCTACTGTCACGTTCTGCCACGTACTTTGACCAGCAACAGCGACATCAATCGCTTGACGAGCCAGTTCTGCGTTGGCATATTTGACTTCACCAGCGCTTACGTCATGATTCCAAGGCGCAAGTACAGGCTGAGCATCAAGCTGATGGGTGACGCCATCTACTTCATATTCATTAATTGCTTGGCCGTTGATGATAGGTGTCGCTGACCATTTTTTATTTAGATGGCTATCAATAGCTGCTTTAAACGGCAACCACTGTGACTCTACAAATATGTTAGGGCCAAAACTAGCACGTCGCGAACCATAAATCTCTAGTGGTAGCGGGATATCTGGGTTATGCAATGTTGGGTTGGCAAGTAGCTTGTCATATGGATGCACCGTTAGTTTTTCAATCGGATACGACTTGTCTAATAACTGATGAACAAACGAGCTGTTGGCACCGTTCTCAAGTAAACGACGTACTAAATATGGTAGCAAGTCTTTGTGCGCGCCAACTGGTGCATAGATACGTACAGGAATCTCATAAGCTTGCAAAATATGGTCATAAAGTGCATCACCCATACCGTGCAAACGCTGGAATTCAAATTCTTTATGGGTGCTCATGGTCATGATTGAAGACAGTGTATGCGCATTGTGCGTCGCAAACTGTGGCCAGATCAGACCGCGCAGATGGTCTGATAATAAAAAACGCGCACTGGCAAGGTATGCAGTATCTGTACCTTCTTTGCGTGTCCACACTGGATAGCCTGATAGACCTTTTTGCTGAGCAAGTTTGATCTCAGTATCCCAATAAGCGCCTTTTACGAGACGTACTGGAATGCGATCACCGACTTCAGAAGACAAGCGAGCAAGCCAAGCCAATACAGCGATAGCACGTTTAGAATAACCTTGTACAACGATACCTAGGCCATCCCAACCAGCTGTTGAGTTATCACGGTACAGAGACTCAAACAGTTTCAAAGAAATCTCAAGACGATCCGCTTCTTCGGCATCAATACTAAGATCAACATTGACTTCGCGTGCCGCTTCAATAAGGAGCAAGCAGCGTTGACGCAATAGACCCATGACTTGAGCTTCTTGCGTTGCTTCATAGCGAGGATGCAGCGCAGACAACTTGATAGATACTGATGGCTTTGGCATACCTTCTTTGACTTTGACGTTGGCCGTCGCTTTGATCGCATGCAAGTAGTCATTAAAGTATTTTTCAGCATCTCTATGTGTGATAGCCGCTTCACCTAGCATATCAAATGAATAGGTATAACCTTTATTACGATATGGCTGGCTGTTTTTATTGGCGTCTTCGATGGTTTCGCCCAATACAAACTGATGGCCCATGATACGCATGGCTTTTTGCATGGCACTACGAATGACAGGCTCACCCATCTTTTTGGTCATGCGGTCCAAGAAACCTGATGCAGTAGTGCTGCTATCAATACTGACGACACGGCCTGTCATCATCATGCCCCAAGTAGAGGCATTGACCATGAAACCATTGTCGTTTTTGATGTGCTTTTTCCAATCCGCCACACTCATTTTGTCATGAATCAATGCATCAGCCGTATAGTTATCTGGCACTCGAATCAACGCTTCTGCCAAGCTCATGAGCAAGATACCTTCTTGGGTATCAAGGCTATACTCAAGCAATAATGAGTCAACCATCTTGACGGCTTTGCCATCGTTACGCACATGCTCAACCAGCTTGCGTGTCTGCTCAGCGGCGGCATCACGCTCTTGGGTACTAGGCTTGGCAAGTGGCAATAAATCAGACAACCAACGCTGTTCATCAACGCTATATAGTGGCGAAATACGCTTATATAGCTCTTCTATTGGCTGGGCAAGATACTCTGGCGACAGCATATCAACAGGATTGAACAAAATCGGCTCTTTCGGGGTAAACTGGTCTACTGGGTTCATAACAACTCCATAACTATCGTTTAAAAACCATAATAAATGGTGCTTTAGGAAGTCTGATCGTCCTGCATAACGGCTCGTAACCGCTATCAAAATAGAGGTTATTGACGGATATTCACAGCAATAATCAAAAGACCAAACGGCGCCATCACAAAACTAGAAAATCCAGCACATGCTGGAGATGGTTAAGTAGGTCGTTCAACTGTTAAACGGGCTACGTTAACAATACAAAGGCAACAACGAAAAATTAAGCGGCATTAGTGCCTTCTTCTTGTTAGTAGTGAAAGGAGTGTGATGGACAAATATCGCTTGAATGAAGTGATAAAAAATCACTTGAACAAGCCCAAACATACCATCTTAAATGTGCAAATTCACTGTAAGAAAAACCTCTACGGCGTTGATTGAGGTGATGCGCTTAACTCGGCTATAATATCATGAAAAAAAAATTCAAACTAACGATTTTTTTTATTTTTAAAAATTAATTTGCCTTTAAATAACAAAGACTTACAAGCACTTTGTCAGTCATGACGCTTTGGTTATATTTTTTAGTTTACTCTTGCTGATTCATTATTACCAAAATTTTGGGTTCCAATCGCACAAATTTTGGGCTCACTAGTAAGCTAAGTAGTGTCTCCAAATAATAAAAACCCTCTTTACCATCAAGTGATAAAGAGGGTTCTATGGTTAGGTCTCATACCTAGCGCAATACGCCTTATAAAAAGATAATTTTAACCAATAGCACAAGGGTCAAAAGCCATACAGCAATACTGATATCAGCGAACTTGCCAGCGATTGCTTTGACCGCGGTAAAGGTGATAAAACCAAGCGCGATGCCATCAGCGATAGAGTATGTCAGCGGCGTGAACAGCAATACAACCACAACAGGCGCCGCTTCTGTTAAGTCGCTCCAGTCGATGTCTTTTAAGGTGCCCATCATCAGTACGGCAACATAAAATATGGCACCTGCAGTCGCATAGGCTGGGATCATACCGGCTAATGGAGAAAAGAAAATACTTAGTAAAAATAACACACCAACAGTGACTGCCATCAATCCTGTGCGGCCACCTGAGGCAATGCCCGAGATACTTTCAATATAACTGGTTGTCGATGACGTACCAAGTAAAGAGCCTGCGACTGTCGCTGTTGAGTCTGCTAATAGCGCTTTGCCCATATTCGGGATATTGCCATCTTTGTCCGTTAGCTTTGCTTGGCTAGTGGTCGCAATGAGCGTACCTGCAGTATCAAACAAATCCACAAATAAGAAAGCGAAGATCACACTGATCATACCAACATCAAATGCGCCAGCGATATCGAGCTGCATCAGTGTCGGCGCGATTGAAGGTGGTGCCGATATGATACCGGTAAACTGTGTATAGCCCATTAGCAAGCTAATCAGAGCAACCAGCAAAATACCAATGGTTACCGCGCCTGGGACTCTTTTATAAGACAGACCGATAATGACGACAAAACCTAGAGATGCCAATACAGGACCAAATGACGTCATATCACCAAGGGCAACCAAAGTCGCATCATGATTAACGATGATACCTGCACTCTGCAAAGCAATAAAAGCCAAGAATGCCCCGATACCAGCGACTACGCCGTTTTTGAGAGAGTTTGGAATCGCATTAATGATTGCCTCACGAATCTTAAAGAGGCTTAATAGAACAAAGATACAACCTGACAAGAACACTGCTCCCAGCGCGGTTTGCCATGCATACCCCATCCCTAAGACCACGCCATAGGTGAAGAAAGCGTTCAATCCCATGCCTGGTGCTAACGCCACTGGTAGTCGGGCATAGATACCCATGATGAAACAACCGACCGCTGCGGCCACACAGGTTGCGACAAATACGGCCCCTTTGTCCATACCTGCATCGGCTAAGACATTAGGGTTAACAAAGATAATATAAGCCATCGTCAAAAACGTGGTTATACCAGCGACGATTTCTGTTTTGATCGTGGTATTGTCACCATTAATCCCAAAATAGCGTTCAATTGCATTCATAAGTGTGTCGCCCCCGACTGGCTAATAAAAAGTCACCACTACCTAAAATTAAACATGACCTCAGCAAAATGGCGATGCCGCAGTAAGAATAATGTAGTAACAAAGCGTAACATATTAGACGAGTTGTCTTACAAACTCAATCGCTGATAATGTCTAACTCGTATAAAAAAGCAATTAAAAACACCACTTTTATAACGACGAAAAGTCTATACAAATTTGAATTTTCTTATAGTCTCTAGACCAAATCCTTTGTGTATATTAGTAATGAGCTGCCACTATATCGCTAAGATACTTAATATTTGATATATCGTACTTTTTGTCTGGTTAACACATTAATAATGACGTTTCTTTCATTTAGAAGTAAACTAACAGGTCATTATGTTGATGTCTCAGTGGTTGGACTTATGATCAGAGGATCTTTATTAAACAAGATTGTTGATGTCAGTACCACCTTGAGGATTGAACAAGAAAGCGTGAGTATTATTTTTAGGGTTCGTTTGGTTTTGAATATCTTTATTTAAACCAGCTGTTGTCAATTATCCGTGAGTCCATTACATGCCTGAATCATTAAATATTATTGATCTTATTACCCAAGCCAGTCTATTGGTACAGATTGTGATGGCGTTACTGCTGTTAGCCTCTTTATTCAGTTGGGTCATTATTTTCCGTATGAGTGCACGGCTCGGTACGGCCAAAAACTTTGATCAACAATTTGAGACTTGGTTTTGGTCAGGCGAAGATTTAGCAAAGCTGTATCAAGGCGTACAAGGCTCACCTGATCGCCAAGGACTTGAGCAGATTTTTTATGTGGGATTTTCAGAATATCTAAGAATGCATAAAAAGCGTCAACCTAAAGATGACATCATCGACGGTGTCGAGCGTAAACTGCGCGTCGGCTTGGGCCGTCAGCAACAATTACTCGAGTCAGGACTGACGACACTAGCGAGTGTCGGCTCGGTAGCTCCTTACATCGGACTGTTTGGAACCGTTTGGGGCATCATGAATGCGTTTTTGGGACTGTCGCAAACTGAGCAAGCCACCCTAGCCTCTGTCGCGCCTGGTATTGCTGAGGCGCTGATTGCGACGGCAATGGGCTTGTTTGCCGCTATTCCTGCTGTATTGGCATACAACCATTTTACGGCAAAATCTAGCCGTCTTTATGATTCACGAGCATTATTCTGTGACGAGATGACAGGCATGCTACAGCGCGAGACCAGTGTGCAAAGCCCAGTTGCTAGAGAAACCCAAGTGAGTGCCACTCAGGTGAATGGGCTATGAAACCAAATCCCTATCGCCGTGAGAAAAAAGCGCTGAATGCAGAGATGAACGTCGTTCCCTACATCGACGTTATGCTGGTGCTATTGGTGATATTTATGGTGACCGCACCTATGCTCATCACGGGTGTCGATGTTGATTTGCCAAAAGAGCAAACCAATACCATGAGTCAGAGCCAGTTGCCCGTCATTGTCTCATTGACTGACAGTGGTGAGATTTTTATCAGTTATGAAAATAATATCGACCTGCCTATTAGTGAGCCTGAGCTAATTAACACTTTATCAAACTTACAGTCTCAGAGCGGTAATACCAACACCGAGCCCTTGCAAGTGATGATTAATGCTGATCAAAATAACCAATATGGCGCTATCATGACGCTCATGGCAACTTTGCAGCAGGCAGGTATTGAAAAAGTAGGGTTATTGACTGGTGCGCCTCTACCGACGCCATCACTCCAATAGCTATACTTTCTATATAGGCATGTCACATCATAGCAGCCAATCCGATAAACCACGTTCATGAGTATCCATACCATGCATAATGCGCCTGCCGTCTATGTCCCCACCGAACCTGAAGGCAACGGGCTAACACTGCCTACGTTGCTCAGTTTGCTAGCACATGGTCTTATAATCGGCATACTGGTTTATAACTATCAAACCACTGAGGTTGAGACTGCCGGTAGTATCGAGACGGTCATGGTATCTCCTAAGCAGCTCGCTGAAATGCAAGGACAGATATTGGCCAATCGTGCAGCAGCCAGCGCCATGCAAATGGACAGCAGCACCAGCGAATCAGCCAGTAGTACTCAACAAGAAGCGTCAAGCAGTAGTAGCACAAGTGCTCAAAATCCAAGCCAGCCGAACTCTCAGCGTGTCCCTGTATTTACGCGATCTGATGAGCCTGCCAGTCAGCCTATGCTGATGAGTGAAGAGCAACATCAACGCTTGCGTGAACAAAACCAAGAGTATGAGCGCAGAATGGCTGAGTGGGCAGCGCAGCTAGACGAATCTGCGATAGAAGAGCTTGATCAAGTAGAGCAAGACAAAAGAGAGCAGATGATCGAAGAGCAAAAACGGCTCGGAGATTTTCGTCAAAAGCAAAACAACCCGCCCAAGATCAGACGCCCCACGGCTAACGATCGTAATATACAGATTGATACAGAGGGTTCTGGCAATGCAGGCCGAACCTTTAGTCTCTCAGATGGTCAATCCACCATCTCTGGGGACACATCCACCTCTAGCACCTCTAAAGGTAGTAGTCGCTCTGCCTCAAGTGGTAGCCGCGGAGCCAGCAATAGTGAGATCATCAATCTAATCAAGCGCAACTATACGCCGCCTACCGCAGCAAAAGGCTCTACCCAGCGTGCCACCTTAACCATCACCGTCAATGCGAATGGTGACGTGGTCAATGTTAGCGCATCTGGTCCTGATAGCGTCGTCAATGAAGCTGCCAAACAAGCAGTGCTCAACACAGGTAGCCTACCAATCGATGCTGATGACCCCAAATACCCTACCTTTACCATAAAGTTTAAAGGTAGCAATTAACCAGTTGCTAGCGTCTTGTATTATTGATAACGTGATGTTAAGCGGCTTTTATCCCATTATTTTTTCATCTAAATGCTTGCCTCATCGACTATAAAAATGACTATCATATTAATTTTAGGAGCGCCATTGACCCATGCATACTCATAAAAAGCTACTAGCCTCTTTACTTGCGAGCACTTCAACACTGCTGATCTCGCAAAGCGGGCTCGCAGCCCCTGTCGTATTAGAATTGGACTACGAGATTCCTGTCCAACAAAACCAAGTCGCGTTTGTACCATTCGCAGGTGACTCTGTTTTGTCCCCTATTATCTTAAATGATTTGAGCAATACAGAACTAAAAGTCACCAGCCAAAACCTACCGCAGCAGCCACGCAGCAGTAGCGAGCTGGCAGGCACACTGCCAGTATGGCAAAGCATGGGCATACCTTATTTGGTCGTCGGCAGCACTCGTACCAATCGCGGCAAAATCGTCACCGATTATGAAGTCATCGATGTCAAATCTGGTCGCGTGATAGAAGGCAAGCAAAGCCTAACCGCTGACAATAATAGAGAAAGCATGCGCTACGCCGGTCACGTCATCGCAGATAAAGTCTATGAGCTGATTACGGGTATTCCAGGAGATTTCTCAGGGCGTATTGCTTATATCGAAGAAACAGGCACTGGCAAACAAAAAGTCTCTCGTCTAAAAGTGATGGATGCTGATGGCGAAAATGCCAAAACCATCACTGAGGTGGCAGGGTCTATCTTCTCACCAGCATGGTCACCTGATGGCAATCGCATTGCCTACTCAGTGCAACGCGAAAAATCATATCCCGTCATCTACATTCAAAACGTCAGTGGTGGTGGCGCAAGTGCGCTTACGCCTTTTGCCGGTAGCAACATGAGTCCGTCATTCTCTCCTGATGGTAGCAAGATACTATTCTCTAGTAGCTTTGAGGGCAGTGCCGATATCTATGAGATGAGCGCCAGCGGCGGCACTCCTAGACGACTCACTAATTTGCCAAGCAGTGAAGTGCAACCAAGCTACGCCCCTGATGGCAAATCATTTGTATTTGTCAGTGACAAAACTGGCTTTAACAAACCACAAGTCTATCGTTATGAGTTTGGCTCAGGACGCACGACCAAAGTATCAAATAGTGGCTATGCGACTAGCCCGCAGTTCAGTAGTGACGGGACACAAATCGCCTTTTTAAGTGGACGCTCAGCCGCTATTATGAATAGTAATGGTGCGGTAACGACCAACCTTGGCAATACGGGCATCGATGAAGCCCCAAGCTTCTCTCCCAATGGCAAGCGCGTGGTCTATGCGTCAACTCAAGGTGGCAAAGGCGTACTAACGATTAAATCATTGAATGGTGGCGAAGCGTTCGGTAAATCAGGACAAGGCATCATCCGCTCACCCGTATGGTCATCAAGTCCAAAGTAATTTAAGCAACTTAGGCAACTTAGGCAACTGATTCATAACGTTAGAATTTACTCACACAAAAAAGCCTCAATCATATTCATTATGGTTGAGGCTTCTTTGTTGGCGACAATAGACGAAGACAAGTTTCAAGTCTGCTTTTAGCACAGTCACTCAAGCCCGCAACCTCGTAAGATAAAGGGTACTAAAAACTCTGCTGCGCGTGCTTCATCTTCTGCGTCATAAGCTGTTTTGTCCATTAAGCCGACAATTTCAATCTCAAATTCAGCGTAACGCTGGGTCGTCGCCCATATCAAAATTAGTAGCTGCAAGGGGTCTGTAATCCCAATCTTGCCTTGCTCATGCCATTCTTTCATGACTTGCGCTTTATCATTTACCCACTCTTTCATCGTTGTGGACATAAATTCGTGCAAGTGAGGCGCACCGCCGATAACCTCAATGGCAAACAACTTATGACGACTGGGATTGACAAAAGCTTGATGCAGCTTGGTACGGACAAACTTTTCAATGACGGTTTTTGGATCGCTCTCCACTGTCATCGTCACTAAGCCGTCATTCCATTCTTCAATGATCGAGCGTAGCACAGCCATATATAAGTTTTTTTTATTTTTAAAATAATAGTGAACGTTGGCTTTGGGCAGTCCTGCTCGATCAGCGATGCCTTGCATTGTAGCGCCGCGATAGCTTTGGAGCACGAACTCCTCTTCAGCCGCTGCCAGTATCAGAGCTTGATTGTGCGCGCGCGTCGCTTGTTGACTACGATGCGAAGGCGCGTCAGTAGTCAGGATATCCTCTTTCTGATTATCTTGAGTCATAGCAATGGTATCTCACTCCAAGTGGCTGGTTCGACAAAATAGTCGCTATATTCCTGAATATTTTTATATATAAATGCACAGATTTTCGCAGTATGAACCACTGAACAAAAATATTTCTTACAAAACAGTTGACCAATTAGTCAGGTTTTAGCAGAATGGTAGTTATAAATCAAACATATTGCGACCAAAACTATACTGCCATGTCATTTTTGCGGCTAAATTATCAGTATTTCCTCAGAAAATCTATTCTGTATCGTCAATTTATCATGATTAGAAAGCTAGCAACTTAAACATGGCCTGCGGGCTTGCCTAACTAAAAATGCAAACGTCGAAAAACTAAAAAACAAACTATAAAAATATCGATGGGTATCGCTAAGTTTAAGCAAAAAACCACCATGTATAAACCTTTATTAAACAATAGTTATCCAGTACACATAATGGACTGTCATACCACCAAAAGGATATCACCATGAGCTTAACCTTAGCGCAATTTAATGATTTGTCTCAGGAAGTAGCCGTTGCTCAGCTTTTAATCTGCTGTACCAGTAGCGTTTGGGCAAATAAGCTTGCCGATGCGCGTCCTTTTACAGATGTTAATGCGCTCTTAGCGAGTAGCGATGCTATCTGGCATGACGTGCAAACCAATGAAGCCAACTTGCTAGAAGCGTTTGATGGACATCCGCAAATCGGTAATGTGGCTTCTTTAAAAGAGAAATATCGCAACACGCAAGGTAGCGCCGCACATGAGCAGTCTGGCGCTAACGATGCAGCAGACGACGTACTCGAAGCGCTCGCTAAAGGCAATCAAGACTATCTGGATAAATTTGATTTTATTTTTATTGTCTTTGCGACGGGTAAAAGCGCACAGCAAATGCTGGATCTGTTATTAGCGCGCCTGCCAAATGACCGCGCAACAGAACTCGCTAATGCAGCCGCTGAGCAAAATAAAATCACACGTTTACGTCTAAAGAAACTATTAGGCAATGCTTAGTTAAACCAGTTGTTAATTAGCGATTTGACAGCCAATCAACAATACACCGTATTATCGATGCTCATATAACACCCTAATTATAAGCTGCGCTAGCTTTACCACCCTATTTACGTTTTTACTGAATACAAAGGAAGCATTATGTCTGCCACCCTGTCATCACATATCTTAGATACTCATTTGGGCACACCTGCCGCTAGTATCGCGGTCACTTTACATCGCATACAAGACAGCGGTGACACGATACTACTAGCACATGGGACGACCAATACCGATGGCCGCGTGACACCAGATGCTTGGCAATTTGATGCAGCCATTGATGACAATGAAGGTAAGCTCGCTATCGGGCGCTATACGGTGACGTTCGATACTCAGTCTTATTTTGACGCCCAGCAGCTGACGGCATTTTATCCGCAAGTGGTTATCGACTTTGTGGTAAAAGACGCCAGCCACTATCACGTACCATTACTTCTGAGTGCGCATGGCTATAGTACCTATCGCGGATCATGATCTAACTTTATTATCGAAAAACTGTGAGCAAACGTCGTTATCCACTCACAAATATTTTATTAAGACACTGTCATATTAAAGGACATTTACCACATGGGCGCCTACCTTCTTGAATGGTTGAGTTTATTTTTCCGCTGGTTTCATGTTATCGCTGGGGTGGCATGGATTGGTGCATCGTTCTATTTTGTGTGGCTAGATCTAAGCCTACGCAAGCCGCCGCAGTGGAAAGCCGATAAAGGTATCTCGGGTGATCTATGGGCGGTGCATGGCGGTGGGTTTTATGAAATTGCCAAATATAAACTCGAACCAGAAGAGATGCCAAAGACGCTACATTGGTTTAAGTGGGAAGCGTATACCACGTGGCTGACGGGGGCTGCGATGATGTCTATCGTCTATTATGCCAATGCAACCGCCTACCTGATTGACCCAAGCAAAGTGCCTTTTACCAGTATCGGTGCCATTGCGACAAGCTTGCTGTTTTTATTTGGTAGTTACTTTATTTACGAAGTTATCGTGCGCAGTCATTTGGGTAAAAATGCCTTTATTTTTAGCACTCTGATTTTTATTTTATTGGTCATCGCGAGCTGGGGCTCTTATCAACTGTTTAGTGATCGCGCCTCGTTCATTCATATCGGTGCCATTTTGGGCACGGTGATGGTCGGTAACGTATTCTTTGGTATTATGCCAGCTCAGCGCGCACTCGTTGATTGTGTGCGGCGCGGTGAAAAACCGGGTAAAGAAGTCGCTGAATTGGCATTGCAAGCCAAAAACCGCTCACTGATGAACAACTACTTTACTCTACCACTCATCTTTACCATGATTAGCAACCACTATCCGATGATGTACGCCCATGAAAAAGGATGGTTGGTCTTGGTCTTCGTTGGCATTATCACCGCAACGGCACGTCATTATTTTAATCAAAAACATTTAGGTCATAAAAAACCACGCTACTTGGTTATCCCAGCCATACTGACAGTATTGTTGATTATTTGGATGCGACCTGAGCCGGTTGAACCTACGCCAGCGATGCCTGCTACCGCCGCAGTAGCACCTACGACTACTAATACAAATACTGATAGCGTTAATAATAACAGTGTTAGCAATGATGCAGCCACTGCTGAAGCCATACCCGTGAGCGCATCAGCAGATGACGCTATGATGGATGTTGTGCATACGCGCTGTAGCACCTGTCATGCGGTGCAGCCAACACAGCAAGGGTTTGCCGCGCCGCCAGCCGGTATCATCTTGCAAACACCAGAAGACCTAAAGATACACAAAGCAAAAATCGTTACTGCGGTACAAACTGGCTATATGCCACTAGGTAATATCACGCAATTAACCGATGCTGAGCGTCAGCAATTAGTGGCATACGCATCATCCCTGTAGTTTGTTGTCAAAAAATAACTGTCCTTTACGAGCAATATTCAAATAAATATCTAAGGCTCCACGAGATATAGGAACATAAGTAATGAGCAAAAAAATTACCAGTGATTTTGATCTGAGCACATATCCTCGCGATCTAAAAGGCTATGCTGGCAACCCACCAAAAGCCAACTGGCCGGGCGGCGCAAAAATCGCCGTACAGTTTGTCTTGAATATCGAAGAAGGGGCAGAAAATAGCGTCATTCATGGCGATGGACAATCAGAGCGTTTTTTGTCTGATATTTTAGGTACGCCCGAATTTAATAACCGTCACCAGTCTATCGAGTCAGCATTTGAATACGGGAGCCGTGTCGGCGTATGGCGGGTATTGGATACTTTTAAAGAATACGGCCTACCCATCACCACCTTTACCTGTGCTGCCGCTGCTGAAAAGACCCCGCATATTATTGAGCGCGTCTTAGAAGACGGTCATGAGATTGCCAGTCACGGTCTGCGCTGGATCACTTATCAATATATGTACCGCGAGACGGAACGTGAACACATCCGCCGTGCCACCCAAATATTTGAGCGCATGCTAGGCAAGCAGCCACTCGGCTGGTATACGGGACGCGACAGCCCAAACACGCGTGAGTTGGTCGTCGAACAAGGTGGCTATCACTATGACTCTGACTCCTATGGCGATGAGCTGCCGTACTGGCTCAATGTCAAAGCTCAAGAAGGCGATCTAATCACACGCAAGCCGCACTTGGTCATCCCTTATAGCTTAGAGACCAATGACATGCGTTTTTCTTCGAGTCCAGGGTTTACCCATGCTGAGCCATTTTATCAATACCTCAAAGACAGCTTTGACACCCTCTATGAAGAAGGCGCAGAAACCCCAAAAATGCTGACGATCGGTTTGCATTGCCGCATTATCGGACGAGCAGGACGCATCAAGGCGCTAAAACAGTTTTTGCAATACATCACCAATAAGCCTGACGTGTGGATATGTCGCCGTGATGAGATCGCCAAGCACTGGTACGACAACCATCCAGCAACACCAGACAACACAGCCAACTGGATGTAAATTTTGCCACGACAGCCACTACCACGGCTGTCGAGTACACCGTCATGTGTCGAACAAATAAAACAAGCGGCACACGATCAATTAACGCTACTATCAAATAAAAGGAATCAAGATGAGTCAAAATACTTCAGAAGTCAGACAAATTATCTCAGCAAATAATCTACCTGAAAGCCTGCCAGCTTTTACTAAAAAATCAAACGTAGCCGACAGTCGTTTGGGTGCAAAAGCGCTATTTGCGACCGATGATTTTTTTGCAGATAAAAGCCGCATTTTAAACCCTGATTCGCCTATTTTTGTGGTCGGCAAATTCGATGATAACGGTAAATGGATGGACGGCTGGGAGACGCGCCGCAAGCGTCATTTGGGCTATGATTATTTAATCATTCAACTCGCTCGCCCAACCAAAATTGCTGGGCTCGATATTGATACCAGTCATTTCACGGGTAACTTTCCTTCCTCAGCCAGTGTCGATACGTTGTACGCCCCAGAGCTGCTACAGCAAAACGATGCCAACCTTGCTGGTTTAAACAAAGAAGACTGGGATAGCAAAGACTGGCAAGCGCTTGTAAATATGACCCCCTTAAAAGGCCATAACCACGAGTTTATCGACATTCATAACGATCAAACAGTGACTCACATCCGTTTGAACATTTATCCAGATGGCGGCGTTGCTCGTCTGCGTGTCTATGGTGACATCCAGCTTGATGCCAGTCTCAACCAACAAGGTGAGACGATCGATTTGGCAGGCGCGTTAAATGGTGGCCGCGCCATCGCCAGTAATGATGCACACTTCGGGGCGGCAAGCAATTTACTGTTACCGACCAAAGCGCCCAATATGGGAGATGGCTGGGAGACCCGTCGTCGCCGCGAGCCCGGTAACGACTGGTGTATTATTGCCTTAGGTCAAGCAGGTATTGTCGATTCTATCGAAATCGATACCGCCCACTTTAAAGGCAACTACCCTGATAAAGTCTCAATCCAAGCCGTCTACTCGCCAAATACTCCAGAGCAAACCTTAGTGACGCAAAGTATGTTTTGGGAGACGTTGCTTGAGCCACAAAAAACCAATGCGGATGACATCCATACCTTTGGTAACGACAAGCTCCAGATAGATCAGCCTATCACCCACATTCGAGTCAATATCTTCCCTGATGGTGGTATCAGCCGCGTGCGCGTGTTTGGTAAAGTGGCAGATCATGTTGGTACTATTGATGATACAGAGGTTAAATAATGAGTGTCATTCTAACCGCTCAGCCTTTAACCAAAGCAGATTTTGCACCATACGGCTCGGTTATCGAGCGCTATAGTGATGATGAGCAAACGGCTAACAATACTTATGAGATCAATAATGGCTATGCGGTTCGCCATCATGCACTTGCTGAGAGTCAGCTTGAGGGTGGTAGCGTCGGTATGAGTATCTTTCGAGCCAAAAAACGTGAGAACCCGATTGCCCTCTCCGTTATGGAGTATCATCCGTTTGGGACGCAAGCATTTGTGTCGATGGAAGGTCAGGACTATGTCATCGTCGTTGCCAAAGCAGGTACGCCGCCACAATCGGCAGATGATCTTGCTGTGTTTTATGCCAAGTCTCATCAAGGCGTACAGTATGATGCCAACGTCTGGCATCATCCCTTATTGGCGCTTGGACGCGACAGTGATTTTTTGGTGATTGATCGTATCAATGGTGAAGGTAACAACTGCCATGAGATAGATATTACTGACTGGAATGTGTCTATTGAACTAGAAAACATCAATTAGAAAACGTCAGTTAGAAAAAAAGCCGCTAAGCTATCCCATAAACACAGAACAAAAGACACAGACCAAACCAATAAAAGCCCCGTTTATGATATATAAACGAGGCTTTCTTATGACTCATATTTTCGCTAGTTTATCAGGCCGCAGATTTTCGATAGCGGCTCTGACCTGCAATGATCGTCTGCTCGATTACTCTATCGTCACCCAGCGTCATCAACACAAATAGTTGCTCTTCAACGGTTTTGGTCTGCGCCATACGCCGCTCAAGCAATTCGGTTGCACCCATGTCAATTACAACAAAATCCGCTTCTTTATTTGGCATAAAGTTACCGATTTTATGGTCCAATAGTAGCGACTGCGCATTGCCTAAGGTGATTTGATATAACCCTTGATGCGCGGATAGTTGATTGCCTTGTAGTTGTTGGACTTTGTACGCCTCTGATAGCGTCGTCAGCATCGATAAGCTCGTCCCTGCTCCAACGTCGGTGGCGATACTGACACCGGTATAACTTAACGTCTTGGGTAAATCGAACAGCCCACTACCCAAAAACAGATTGGACGTTGGACAATGTGATATTTGCGTACCAGTCGCGCGTAGACGCTCATACTCTGGTGTCTCAAGATAGATACCATGCGCCAAGGTGGTACGGCGGCCTAACAGACCCATATCGTCATAGACATCGAGGTAGCCTTTGTGATTGGGATAGAGCTGTTGTACAAAAGCCACCTCGTCACGGTTTTCTGCCAGATGCGTCTGTAAATACAGACTGTCATAGCTGGCATATAACTCACCTGCTAGACGTAATTGCTCAGGGCTCGACGTAATCGCAAAACGCGGGGTAATCGCCACATGCTGACGCCCACGCTCATGCCAATTATCAATGATATCTTGAGTATCGCGGATACTTTGCTCAGCAGGCACGCATAGCGGCTCAGGCGCATTTTGATCCATTAACACATTGCCTGTGATCATACGAGTGTTGAGCTTATGACTTTCTGTAAAAAACGCTTCGGCCGATAATGGGTGACTAGTCGCAAAAACCATCGCGCTGGTCGTACCATTGGCAAGTAATTGGTTTAAGAAGAACTTCGCCGTATCGTGGGCTACTTTTGGATCACCAAAGTTGGCTTCAGTGACAAAAGTATAATTATTGAGCCAATCGAGCAGTTGCTCACCATAAGCAGCAATCATATCGATTTGCGGATAGTGAACATGAGTATCAATAAAACCTGGCATGATGAGTTTGTCGCGATAGTCGTGCACTTTAACTGCTGGCTTGCCCCCTGCATTGGCGTACTTTGACAGTATAGTTTCGCTATGACCGTACTCTACAATATGTCCTGTCACATCATCTACAACGAGCGCACCATCAACGATATATTCAGGGTAAACACGCACACCTGCAGTCACGGGTAGTAACGTTGTATTCTGATCAATATCTAACGCTTGTGAAAGATTAGAAGTTGCACGCTCAGCGAGGTCATTTTCAGTCAGATAATGTAGCAGTCGAGCTTGATAAATATGTAGGGTCATTGGGTGGTCTCACATGGCTTGATAATGCTGAACATTTTAATAAATAGTGCTGAGCGTTTAATAATTCGACGGAAAATAACGATGCTAAAATGAGGCTATATTGAGCACATAAAAACTCAGCGTTCAGCCTGATGATATTGCTGTAAGAGCTGCGCCACGATAGACACGGCTACCGCCATCGGCTCTTTGCCACCGATTGATAGTCCAATGGGCATGACGAGCTGACTCACTAATGACTCACTATAACCGCGCTGAATCAAACGGTCTATAAAACGTTTGGCTTTGGTGGCCGAAGCAATGCAGCCGATATAAGGTACTGGGATATCTGAGCGCTTATCATCAGCTGAGCTGCTATCAGAAATAGTATCTAATGCTGCGCGCACCAGCTCAAAATCCACACTATGGTCATGCGTCATAACCAAAATAAAACGCTGACCACCCTGCTCGATAAATGGACGCACAAAATCTACAGGCTCCTCATCAATATGTGGACGGATATGCGCTGGTAACTGATAAAGTAGGGACTGATTTGATGCTGATTGTAGTTCTGTACTTTGATAATTAGAATCTATTTGAGCAGATTTATTGATGTTAGGTTTATTAGTGCTTGCTTGATTAATATGAGGATTATCTACTAAGTAACGCTCAAACATCTCTGGGCGACTGTCCACCCAGTCCACTTGACAAGGTAACTCAGCAAGGATGGTCATGAGTGCTGATGCCACATGACCTGCCCCAAATACCAATAATGACATCGGCGGCGTCACATTAAAGCATTCAAACATAACGGTGACGCTACCGCCGCAACACTGTGCCAACTTCGCACCCAGTGGGTAATGCTTAGTATAAACCGCGTCACGGCGTACCGCTTTAGAAGGAGCTGACGCGCTTGTCTCATTAGCTTCAGAAAATTTTGGTTTGACTTCTTTTGATATTGTCGCTGCTATTTCACCGTTTAGCAGTTGACGAGCAGTGGTAATCACATCGTGCTCAAGACCGCCGCCGCCCAGCGTATCCACGATACTGTCTTTCGTGACAATCATCTTTGCCTGTAGCGCACGCGGGGCTGAACCATTCACAGCCACAACCGTCGCCAACACATGAGCGATGCCTTGCTGCTGATATCGCGCCAGGCCTTCATACCAGATAACTGGCGGTGCCAATGACTCACTCACTGTGCGCAGGACCTCTTGCCCCTGCAACGTTTGGATGCTCTATCGCCTCTGGCTGCTCATCGGTCTGTCTGCCTGCCACCTCTTTTGGATTGATATCTTTAGCATGACGCACGTCTTGCGGCATGACTTTGTCGTTATAGAGATCGCCATTTTCTTCTACGCCTTCAACAAGGCTATCCATCGTATCCTTGTCCGCTTTGGTTTCTAGATCCCAAGACGAACCTTCCATACGCATAACTGCTTTTAATACCGCTTCTGGCGTCGCAGGCATGGTCAGCTCTGGATTCTTCTTATACTCCCCGAGGCTCGCGACTGCATTATTGAGGGCGCACCAAACGCTGGCTGCCAACATAAACGGCGGCTCGCCAACGGCTTTAGAGTTGTAAATCGTTTGTTCTCCGTTTTTGCGATCGTACAATTTGACATTCCACTGCTTAGGCAAGTCATGCGCGGTTGGGATTTTATAGTTGGCAGGGCTGTCAGATGCCAGCTTACCTTTATCATTCCAAATCAGCTCTTCTGCTGTGAGCCAACCCATGCCTTGCACAAAGCCCCCTTCAATCTGGCCAATATCAATGGCAGGGTTAATCGATTGTCCTGCATCATGCAGCACATCACAGCGTAGTACTTGGTACTCACCTGTCAACGTATCAATTTCAACCTCAGCACAGGCAGCGCCCAAGGCAAAGTAAAAGAACGGACGTCCCCATGCTTTAGAGCGATCATAAAATATCTTAGGCGTTTTATAGTAGCCAGTAGACGACAGACTGATACGGTTCTGGTACGACAGTTGAATCATTTCAGCAAAAGTCAGTGTTTCTTTATTGCCAATATAGACATGATTTTTTTCAAAACTTATATCTTCTTGTGCTACGTCGAAATGCTCAGCAGCAAATTCAAGTATGCGAGCTTTGATGCTTAAACAAGCATTTTGAGCTGCCTTACCATTAATATCTGTTCCTGACGACGCGGCGGTTGGTGAAGTGTTAGGCACTTTATCCGTACGGGTCGCTGATACTTTGACCGTGTCCAGATCAACATCAAATTCATTGGCAACAATTTGGGCAATTTTGATATATAGCCCTTGTCCCATCTCCGTACCACCATGATTGAGATGGATACTGCCATCAGTATAAATATGTACCAATGCACCTGCCTGATTAAGCGTCTGCACCGTGAATGAAATACCGAATTTTACTGGCGTTAAAGCAAGACCCAAACGTTTATCACTGCCTTCAGCGGCAGCTTTTTGATTGGCTTGTATGATTTGCTGACGGCGATTGTTATAATCGCAATCTTCTGCCAGTGTGGTCATGATGGTCGCCAAATCAAAATGCTCAATGGTCTGACCATAGTGCGTACTTTGACCATCTTGATATAGATTGGCTAGGCGCACTTGCAGTGGATCTTGACCCAAGGTATAGGCAATATGATCCATCATATATTCAGCGGTCATCAGCCCTTGTGGTCCACCAAACCCGCGATAGGCTGTATTGGATACTGTATGCGTTTTGCAGCGATGACCCGCAACATGAGCCGCTGGATAATAATAGGCATTATCACAGTGAAACATTGCTCTATCGACAATAGCATCTGACAAATCTGGCGCATAACCGCACAGACCAGCCAGTTGCATATCAATGCCCAATATACGTCCAGATTCATCCAAACCAACCTCATAACGATTGGCAAACTCATGACGCTTACCGGTCACGACCATATCATCTTGGCGATCTAACCGCATACTGACAGGAACGTTATAGCGCTTAGCAACAATACCGCACAGACAGGCCCATGCAGCGGCTTGCGTTTCTTTGCCGCCAAAACCACCACCCATACGGCGCACGACCGTATTGACCGCATGAAATGGCAAATCCGTCACTTCGGCGACGAGCTGCTGCACTTCGCTTGGATGCTGTGAAGACGTATACACTTCTAGTCCGCCATCGTCACACGGCACCACATACGACACTTGTCCTTCGAGATAAAAATGCTCTTGCCCGCGCATATGAATATGACCTTCAATACGAATCGGTGCATTCTCAAGTGCCGTCGCCGCATCACCATGCTTCATAAAATGACTCGGACGCACAAATAACTCTTGCTCTAGCGCTTTATCAATACTAAGTACCGCTGGCAATGGCTCATATTCCACCACTGCCTTGGTAGCCGCTTTTTTAGCGGCGCGATGACTACTCGCTACTACTACAAATAACGTCTGACCCGCATACTCTGTGATGTCATCCACCATCAGTGGTTCACCGTCGAACACCGCACCGATATCTGTCTGCGCAGGCAAATCTTTAAAACTTAGAACGTCTACCACTCCATCCGCATCTCTAACAGCGCTCAAATCCATACTCAATACGCGAGCATGGGCGTGACTGCTTTTACCTACTGCTAGATGTAGCGTGCCTTGCGGTTTTGCAATATCATCTACATAAGTCGCCGTCCCCATGACATGGCTGATCGCACTGTCATGTTTGGCTGACGTGCCTATCTTGTTTTTTGGCGGACGCACGCGGCGGGTACTATAACTGTCAAATAAAGACGAATGATGGCTCATAGCAAATCTCTTCTATTAGTACGCACTTACTGATGCGCTTTTTTATTTCTGACAAATACACTCATGAAGCAATATTGATACTCAATTACGCTGGCACTCAAGCGCTCTCAGCCTGCATATCCGCTACCAATTGCTTACCGCACTTCACCAGTAGACGCTGTAACACATGTGAGCGATATTCGCGGCTGGCTCTGACATCAGTCATCGGCGTAACGTCTTTAGACAGGATTTGTGCTGCTTGCTCAAAACTCGCAACTTCAGCAGATTGTCCCACGAGCGCTTGCTGACACGTTGTGGCTAATAATGGTATGGCAGCCATGCCGCCAAGTCCAAGCTTTGCATTCTCTATCGTCATGCCGTTTGCTGATACATCGATTCGCGCAGCCAATAAACACGCTGAAATATCATCCTCATAACGTTTGCTAATTTTATGAATAAATAAGTGCTGATTGTCATGCATCAGAGGAACATGGATAGCGACTACGTAACTGCCTGCTTGCAGTTTGGTCTTTTTATAATCTAAGAAAAATTCTGACAGAGGTATAATCTCATCCGTATAAATCTCATTGCTATTATCTGACTCTTCACGATTAGGCGCGCAATGACGCAAATGGATTGACGCATCTAGTGCCAATAGAATTGGTGGCAAATCACCAATCGGGGACGCGTTGGCTATATTGCCACCGATGGTGCCCATATTGCGAATTTGCGGAGAGGCAATACGCTCAAATACTTGCGCAAAACTTGGAAAATACTGCTCAAGCACAGGCAGCATTTGCTGGTAACTCATACCAGCACCTAGCACTAGCGACTGACTTTTAGTTTGTCCGCCAAGCGATGTGTCATTAGTTGCATCTGATAACGACCAAGATTTTAGCGCCTCAATACCTGAGAGCTGAATAATGACCTCGTGATCAACCAAATGCTGCGTCACACTCAATCCCAAGTCCGTACCACCTGCCCAAATCGTTGCTTTTGGATTGGCAGCTAATACCTGATTAAGCTCGTCTAGTGTTTTAGGCATGTATAACTGTCGCCCAGCATCTGTTAATGCTGGCTTAATAGCTGTTGACTCTACATTGTCCGACTCGGCTTCAGCTGGCGAATTTGCAGATACTGCTGATTTCTTTGTACTGCTCATCGCGTCTGTGGCTAGACTGATAGTCAAGTCTTTCACCGCTGAATGCTCTGCCTCTCTTTTCTGACCGATATCACTCATCAGTAGGCCCGCCTCAATAATCGGTCGATAGCCTGTACAGCGACATAGGTTGCCCGATATCGACGCAACCACTTCATCATAGCTCAACTGCTTAGCATCACTCTGACTTGCTGCTTCTGGACTTATCTGCATGCGATTGTTTTCGTAAACACAAGCCAGCGACATCACAAACCCAGGGGTACAAAAACCGCACTGTGATCCGTGACATTCAACCATCGCTTGCTGTGCTGGATGTAACAGAGCACGCTCTGGATGATGCTCAGGATTGTCCGCCAAATAAGAGGCCGTCATAAGATGATGACCGTCCATCAGCGACACTAGCGTAATACAGGAATTAATCGTATAAAACGGTGACGCAGCATTTTTTTCATTGCTATTTTCATCATTAAGCGTTTGCTGACTAGTGCTAGGCAGGCGTTGAGCCATTACGGTACAAGCACCGCAATCACCACTGCCGCAGCCTTCCTTCGTATCCGTTTGGCCTTCATACAATCGTAGATACTCAAGCACTGTCGTATTGGGGTTAAGCTGGGTTAGCTCATGGTATTTTCCATTGAGATAAAAACTAATCATAGCAAGGCTCGGCTAAAATAATGAAAGTGAGTATAAGACTGAGAAGCATTAGTGGCTTGGGTACGAAAGGTAAACGCTTAATCTGTATTCTGCTGCAACCGCTCAAGTAAGTTTATCGGCAAGTACATTTCTAGTTTTTTTAGTTTTTAATATACTTACTATTTTATTCTATGTCGCATTTGTAGCATGTCGATAAGTAGGATGCCGCACACTCTTTTATAGCAAATAAATCGACCATAAGTAGCAGTAATTATCAGGAGCTTTTGCCAAAAATTAGCACTGCTATATACCTGACTATTTGGTCAGCTTTCAACATATTATCACTATTCTTATTTATAACACAACCCATTCAAATATCTGTCGATACTGCCAAATAATTGACCTTCAAGCCGCTACCTGATAACCGCTATCAATCCTAATAGCAGAGATAGTTTATAAGACTCGTCATGTTAGTCATTGATATAGCTAATGCAAACACATAATAGACAAGTTACGTCATGACTGAATAAATAATCTCTTTAAAAACAAAGATAAGCACATGCACCGCTTTTAAATTTATATAACCGACCTGTTTTTATATATAATACCTAAAAATAAACCTTACTTTTGACTGTCATCGCTTTTGACGATAGACAGACAAGATATATTATTGGGTAATATATCGTCTCTGAGATACTATTATGAAGTCACTTACCTCTATTTGTATGCTGATAGCGACGCTGATACTAACCGGTTGCCAATACTTCCAATTTGTTGACAACCCTATTCCTGTTAAGCCTGTACCGACTAACCTGGTTACTCCATAAACTGGTCACGTCATAATATTGACATAAAAAAAGCAGACATCAATAGTGTCTGCTTTTTTACTGGATTAGCCTGTCACCTACTGTGTTATCTAGCGCTTACTGTCCGCTGGCTGATGCTTAATAATGGTTTTAGCCAAATGATCACCAAACCAAATAGCGGTATCAATATCTCCTTTTCCTGGCGTTTCTTCAGGTGGTCCGTCAAGAGATTGCGTCATTAAACCTAAGAAACTAGATAGACGGTTAAGATCGTGCGCCTCATGACCTGTCGGCATGAGTGGCAGACCAATCCAATTCATACCATGCTGCATCGCATATAAAGAAATCTGCTGCAACACGGCAAGTTTATCACCGCTTAGGCCGCCAGAGTTGGCAAAAGCCGCGGCCCATTTGCCTTCCCACTTGCGGTTATACCAACGCTTTGAGGTTTCATCCATAAAGGTTTTGAATTCAGCGGTCACGCTGCCCATATATACCGCGCTACCAAAAACCAATAGATCTGCCTGATCTAAGTAATCCCAGTCAATATCATAAATATCGACAGCTTTTGCTTGCGCCTCTGGTAACTGCTGATGCGCGCCTTGTACAATCGCTTCAGCAACACGCTTGGTATGACCATAGTTGCTATGGAAAATCACGGCAATTGATACGTTAGGCGTACTATCAGGAGATGTTTTTGAGGATTCGCTAGTTGTATTCATACAGACTCTAATAATGACAATAATGGTTAAATAAAAATAATATAGTGTACGAGTGCAAAACGACTCAGCGCACTCAATAGGTTTGTTAGTTGTGAGCTGACATCTACGTAGCGGCGCGGCGCACAATCACAAGCGCCATACGTCCCGTTGCAGGCTGCTGCATATGCGTTTGACGACGATAAGAATAGTAATGCCGATCTGCATAGCTACAGCTGATAGGTTCTTTACTATCTATCGACACGCCAGCGGCTGTTAATTGATCAGCGGCCAGTTTTGGTAAGTTTAGCTTCACTTTATCCGTGTGTACTGTAGCGCAATTCGATCGTTTATCAACTGTCTTATGTAAATGCTGAGTATCGCTATGATTTTCAAGACCACTATCTGAGCGCATCACATACAGACTGTCGAAATTATCACTATCTGATGCCGTTAGTAATTGATTATCTAAGCAACCAGCCAATAATTGGTCACGGACTTGATGACCCACTTCATAATTGGCCTGACTGATACATACCCCTATCCAAGCCTGTACAGACCCTGAATCGGTAAAGCGCTCAACAGTCTCTCGAATCACGCCGCACGCCAATCCTTGCCAGCCTGCATGAATGGCAGCGATTTTACCGCTGGCGGGCTGGTATAAAACAATCGGCACACAATCTGCCGTCATGATCGCCAGTCCACGACCATTTTGCTTGCTAATTATGGCGTCAGCCGCCATTGGTGCCATGCTCAAAGGCGTCGTATCAATATCATGGATCTGTTTACCATGAACCTGACTGACCCAATGTAAGCTGTGAATAGCAGTATGTTGCTCAGTTTGTGATGACTCATTTACCATCTGTATATTAATCGCAGCCAACAGACTCATACGATTATCTAATACCTTTGCCGCGTCATCGTTGACATGCAGACCTAGATTTAGCGCGCCATAATTTGCTTGATGTTTTGCTTGACTGTCAATCCCTCTTTGCTGGCTTGCGGCAGCAGGTTCGTCAGTATTATTCAGCGCAAAAGCAGCCGTTTGAAAAACAGCCACATCATCTATTTGCGCGAGCATGGTCATTGGAAAATTATTTATTATCGCAAATTTGTTTGTCACGACTGCCTCATCCTTTTATCTCTGACTGTCTAAAAATTAGCATCACTAAATCACTACTATAAACTTGGCAAGTGTCGTAAACACTTTTAGACAGCCGCTTTTCTCAATAGCGTTTACTCGTCATCATAACCGTCGCTTAATACGGCTATTAGCTTTTGCATGTCTTCTGGCAGTGGCGTCGTCACTTCCATATCCTCACCAGTCGTTGGATGCACAAACCCAAGGGTATAAGCATGCAACGCTTGGCGCGGAAAATTGTTAATAGCTTGACGCTGTGCTTCTGTCAATCCTGCACGCAGTTGACGACGACCACCGTAGATGCGATCCCCTACGAGCGGATAGGTAACATGGCTCAAATGCACGCGAATCTGGTGCGTACGACCGGTCTCAAGTCCGACATCTAACAGGCAGTAGTTGTCATTTAGTGGCGTGACATTTAATAGATGGGTTACCGCTTCACGGCCGGCAGTCATGACTGTCATTTTGGTACGCTGAGTACGATGTCGCCCAATCGGCGCATCAATACGGCGATGACGCAGCAAGCTTGCTTGATCGCCTGCTACCACACACTGATAATGACGATAAACAGATTTGTCTTTTAGCTGCTCCATCAACGCCATCTGAGCGGGTTTGGTTTTACCAATGAGCAGTAATCCAGAGGTGTCTTTGTCAATACGGTGTACCAGACCTGCACGCGGCAAGTGATGCTGCTGCGGATAATGGTATAGCAAGGCATTGACCAAAGTGCCTGTCTGATTGCCAGCGCCCGGATGAACCACCATACCGACAGGTTTGTTGATCACCAGTACGTCATCATCTTCATAGACCACATCAATGTCTATATCTTCTGGCTGGTCTTCACTATGCTGCTTCAACGTTGTCGATAGATGTAGCACGTCATCTGCTTTGACACGGACTTTTGGTTTTTGCACACTGCCGTTATAGAGTAAGCTACCGTCCGTGATCCAACCCTGTAATTGCACGCGTGAAAAGTCTGCAAACACCTGTGAAGCGACTTTATCGATGCGTAGACCAGACTGATCTTCTGTAACGACATGAGTCATATCGACCACTACTGGCACCGCTTGGCCAGCTACTGGCGCTTCATCGTCGTCGCCTTCATCCATGTCGCCATCGTCAAGTTCTTCATCAATATCGCTATCTTCTTCGAGCAAGTCGTCGTTATCAAGAGCATCAGTGTGCTCGTCCATTATTTCCTGCTCATCCATCATTTCTTGATTGTCAGGCTCGTCATTATTTAAAACGTTATTTGGCATTGGTGACTCTTGTGCTGATGAATCAGTCTCTAGCGATTGATTCGGTGATAAATGGGTAGTCATGGCATCATTATTCATAGCGGATTGATACCTAGAAAGTTACTAACTATATAAAGTTACTAACTATATTTTGTCAGGTGACTTCAAAGATAAAATGATAAAAAATTGTCGTTTTTTGAACGCTAGCTGATAATAAAAGCTATGCATGTCAAAAAAGCGGAGACAATACCGTCCTAGTGTATCATGTCACGCGTCCAAGCCCTATAAAAGTGCATGCTATCTGTAAATTTTTGAGCGCTTCTGAGATGCCGAGCCTTATTGCTTATCTCTCTAGAACATAACATTGCTGTAATTTACTGTATATTTGTTCCTGCCAGCGATATTCGATATCGCTCGCGATAGCCGCTCATGTTAAACTGCCTGTAAAATATAGATAGCGAAAAAATAGACGAAGCAAACGTTATTCTATAAAGTATAGCCATGTTTTGCTGTATGCTATGGCACTGTATTCCTATGCCATATTCAAATACAGTATGAAAATACCATTGGGTTTTATTGACAGCGTTTGCCATTTAAACCGTTTGAATATGATTGAATGCATTTGATCTATTACAGGCTTACTATAAAAGCTCTATGTATCAGACCCAATCTACCAGTACAATACGTCATAACAAAAACTGCATTCGATGAAAAACGTGTTGCTTTTACATCGCTGAATATTCAGCATCGTTTTTTATCACTAACCTTTTATATAGCATGATAGCACTGCTGCTATTATGCGTCTTGTGTCGGAGAAGAAGTATGCAAGCTGTTGGCAATACGTTTATCAAACTGTCCTCAATAACCTTACTTGCGCTTAGCGTCAATCTAGTAGGTTGCCAGACATTCAAAAACTTGACTGGCGCCAAAGATGTCGACGCAGTAGAAACAGCGGAAAAATCAGAGCAAGGTTACTATAACGATGCCATCGCTCAAATCGATAAAGGTCGCTATATTCAAGGTGTTGAAGAGCTGACCAATCTGCGTACCTTCTACCCAACTGGGCAATACGCCGAACAAGCCTTACTTGATATGATGTACGCACAGTATCAAAGCGATAAATACGAGATGGCAGCAGCGAGTGCTGAGCAATTTATCCGTCTATATCCTTCTAATCCGCAAGTCAGCTATGCTTACTATGTACGTGGCGTTGCCAATATGGAAGGCTCCTCTGAAAGTTTGAAGCTGTTTAAATTAAACCAAGCGGAGCGTGACACTGCGTATCTACGTATTGCCTTTGCCAACTTCCAAGAGCTTATTAGCAAATACCCAAACAGCCCCTATGCACCAGATGCCGCCCAGCGTATGACATTTATCTATAACCAGTTTGCTGAAAGCGAGATGAGCGCAGCCAACTGGTATATCGAGCGTGAAGCTTATGTGGCAGCTGTCAATCGTGCCAAATGGGTCTTCCAATACTATCCACTTAGTGAGTCAATTCCAGATGCTATCGCAGTCCTAGCCTATAGCCACGAAAAACTTGGTCTGACCGATTTAGCAACTGAGTACAAAACCCTATTGCAAATCAACTATCCAAACATGCTGACCAGTAATGGCAGCGTAAAGCTGAGCACCAAACGTGATCGCACTTGGCTCAATAGAATTACCTTTGGACAGCTTGGTCGCTCAAATACGACGGATACATCAGTGGCAGCTGGCGAATATAACGGCGCGACCAAAACCCAAATGATTCGCAACGCAAATCAACTAAGATTGCCAAGTGACAATACTGCTAGTGCTGCTCGTGCAACCACTGCCAACACTTCTGCAGCCTTTAGCAGTAATAATAGTAACGGCATCAATATTGGTTTGGGTCTGCCGGAAGCCTCAGCTGAGCGAGTGACCAGTCAATCAAGCACTGGCTCGACAGCGAGAGAAGCCAATGTTGATCCACAAAACATCAATCCAACACGCCGCACCACGCTTGAGAACGACAGCAATAGTATTCTACTAGCGCCATCAGATATGGACGACGAATAATCACGTTCAGTGACTTGATTGCGTCAACACCGTCTATACGATTAATAATAAGGCCAACACTATGTTGGCCTTATTTTTCTAGTGGTATGCTATTCGCCCTGCCCCAATATAATTGACCTATGGTAAACTGTTTTTTGTATGAGCATCCCTAACCATATTCTTGAACAACTTAATAGCCAAGCTGACCTGATCAGCATCATTGGTCGACATACCACGCTCAAACGCGCTGGTAGTGAGTTTAAGGGCTGCTGCCCCTTTCATGGTGAAAAATCTCCATCCTTTTATGTCAATCCACAAAAAAACATCTATCACTGTTTTGGCTGTAGCGTCGGTGGCAATGCCATCAGTTTTTTGCGTGATTACGAGAATCTCACCTTCATCGAAGCAGTCAATGAACTCTCTAAACAAACAGGCATTGAAGTACCACAAGAAGAGCAACAGAACGTTAGTTATCAACGTCGTACGCCAAAACCTATCGCACCGCCGCCAGTTCACAATGTGCCTAGCCCAACGATAGAACACAGCAAAGTAAATCAAGACGGTGTAAACCAAGACAACTATCGAAATAGCTATCAAAACAACCGTCAAGACAGTCATCAAAACCATGTCGTCCAAAACGACCAAAATTACATCGACCAGTCAAGTTATGGTGACGCTCAGGGTTACGATAATTTCCCGCCGCTAGACGCTTACGAGTCAGTGCCTTATTCAATGGATTCTTATCCATCAGAGCTGTATTCGTCAAACCACACAGACGATGATGGCTATCCGCCAGTGTGGCTGACAGATAACGATGCAAGTATGGCTAGTATTGATCAGAACACTGATCAAGATGGCAACCTGTACGATCTGCTAGAGCAAATTCAGCAGTTCTATCAGCGTAATCTACACACTCACCCTCATGCCAAGCAATACTTTTTGTCACGCGGACTCACTGAAGAGACTTTTGAGACTTTTGGTCTTGGCTATGCGCCATTTGGCTGGCAGCATCTTGAGCACCAGTTTCCACAAGATATTGAAGGACTTAAGGCACTAGGGCTCGTGCGCCAATCAGAGTCTGGCCGTGACTACGATCTGCTGCGTGATCGGGTTATTTTTCCTATTCGTGACAACCAAGGTCGCACCATTGGTTTTGGTGGTCGGGCGCTCGACGATGATGTCAAGCCAAAATACATCAACTCCTCAGACTCGCCCGTCTTTCATAAGCAGCATGTACTCTATGGCTATTACGAATCACGGCAGCAGCGTGCTAACGACTGGCTGGTGGTAGAAGGCTATATGGATGTCATTGCTCTCTATCAAGCGGGCATCTATGGCGCGGTCGCCTCGATGGGTACGGCAATCAATGAAAGCCAAATATCGCGGCTATTGACACTCAATCCAACGCTGACTTTGAGTTTTGATGGCGACAGTGCCGGACAAAAAGCCGCTTGGCGTACGCTTGAAGTTGCCTTACCTGTGCTTGCTGATGATAAAGAGTTGCGGTTTTTAACCCTACCTAATAATCATGATCCTGATACGTTTATCAAAAGTCATGGCAGCGATGCCATGCGTGAGCAAATCAGCCAAGCCATGCCGTTATCACAGTATATTTTTGCGTACTTAAGTGAGCGCTATGACATGAGTCTGGCTGAAGGTAAAGCCAAGCTCATGTCGCAAGTACGCTCATTGACGACCGCTTTGCCAAAAGGCAGTAGCTTTCGCTATTTGCTCAACAATGATGTTTATCAAAAGCTTGGCGGCAGGCGCAGTCAAAATGTCGAGGCTAAAGATGCGCTGCTAGACTTTGATGGTGATATGACCATCAGCCAACAATTGCAGCTGTGCTTTTTGTTTCAGCCGCGCGCACTCATTGATGACCCTATCGAATCGATTTGGCAACAGTCTGGTATTAATGGCTTACACCTACCTGCGCATATCAAACAAAAAGCTTCACCCGATACGCTGCGTCCGCTTGCTTGGGAAGACCTGCAAGACGCGGCTCTGCTTGACATCGTGAGCACTATCAAACGCTGTCTTAATTATTTGCCAAAAGATGCCAACGCAGCGGCGCATTTTATTTTATCAAATGTGAAGCCTGCGACCCAAGAGATGCTGAGCCGTAATTGGGGCGGCTTTTATAAAGCGCTAACTGCGCGCAATATTTTGGGGCTTGATGGCCTGATCGAAGAGCTAGTCAGCCAGCTGCTTGAGCGCAACATGAAGAAAAAAATACAAGAGCTGATAAAAAACCCTGATCATATTAAGCTTGCGATCGTCCGTAAACAAACCCAATTATTGAACGATTGGCTACGGACACAGCAGGCAGAGCAATCGGCACAGATGGTCACCGTTCAGTCTTAATGTTTAATTATCAAATCATGCCCCTTTAAAATTCTAGCCACTGCCCCCACTACTAATGATTATGCCCTATAGCATGAGTCGCCTCTGAATCATTTGACTGATCATAGAATTAATCAGCAAAAAATGGTCGGTAGCTATCACTAGCTCGTGCTTGACGACTGCGGTCTGTGTTAAACTGTGTCGCTGTATATTGACAGCACTGCTTGGTTAATGATTGTGAGCATGCATCTTTAAGCACAAATTTTAGGTATTATTTTACGTATCTGCTTTTAGATACTATTTTTGAGTATTAAATTTTAAGTACTATATTTTTTTAGGTACTGTATTGAAGTCTTTTTAGCTTTTCTAATTTTTAGCTGTTTTTAGCATTGTTATTGTAGTGTTTTGAGCCTTTATTCATATCAACTCATTTTTGATATTATTGACAACCTCTACGCCATATTTTGATCAATCGATTGATAAGATCAACGCAAAGAGCGAGCGATAGCGAGTCACAATATAAAAATGTCCGATGCAAGTAAGCGAGTATTTATGAACGATAAGTCAGTTTCTAAGTCCACATCTCAACTGGCCACCTTAATCCAAATGGGCAAAGAGCAAGGGTATCTTACCTACGCTGAGGTGAATGACCAGCTGCCCGACTCTATTACCGAAAGCGATCAGATCGAAGATATTGTGCAGATGCTAACCGATGTTGGTATCAAAATCTTTGAATCAGCTCCTGATGCCGATGACATCTTGATGAACGATGATTCAAGTGATGATGACATGGCAGCAGATGAGGCAGCGGCGGTACTCGCCTCTGTTGAGACTGAGCCTGGTCGTACCACTGACCCTGTCCGTATGTATATGCGTGAGATGGGTACAGTTGATCTTCTTACCCGTGAAGGTGAGATCTCCATTGCTAAGCGTATCGAAGAAGGTATTCGTGACGTGCAGCATGCCATGGCTTACTGGCCTGGCACCGTACAGTTCGTCCTTGATGAATACCAAAAAGTACAAGATGGCGAAAAAAAGCTATCTGACGTCATCACAGGTTTCTTAGATCCTGAAACCGAAGAAGATAAAATCGCCGCTCAAGAAGCCAAAGATGCGGCAAAAGAAGAGCGTGAGCGCATCAAAGAAGAAAAAGAAAACCCGCCTATCATCAAAGCTAAAGTGAATGCCAAGGCAGCCGCACTTGATGATGACGAAGATGAAGACGAAGACGACGTGGAAGAAGAAGCTGAAGAAGAAACCAGCGGTCTTGATCCAGAAGAAGTACGTTTGCGTCTAGAAGAGATCGAGCATCTATTTATCAAAGCTAAGCAAGCCTTGCTTGATTATGGTCGTGGCAGCGTACAGGCTGATACCGCGTATGCCCTACTTGCTGAACGCTTTATGATGCTAAAGCTCAACAACCGCTTGTCAGACCAAGTTATGGCTATTATGCATGACGTGTATGACGATGTACGTAAGCAAGAGCGTCAAATCATGCGTTTGGTGATTCGCCGTGGTCGTATGCCGCGTGAAGAGTTCCGTAAGACCTTCCCTAGCAATGAAACCAACGTTGATTGGTTGATTGAACGTATCA